>CETU01155402.1_pt1 | contig 14279 bp, 11 predicted proteins | sample 356531 | NCBI WGS metagenome assembly CETU01 (sample SAMEA2623488, study PRJEB7988) | marine metagenome | isolation source: saline water (ENVO:00002010), including
CCGCAAGCGTTTTCTTGAGATTCAGCGAGTTGTACAAACGCCTTTGCAGCAGGATGCTTGACGAGCAAATCGGCAACAATTTTCGCGCCGTCGTTTGTGATTGCGTTCTCTCCGTTGGTTTTGTACATCATCTTGTCCAGACCGTTTGGGCCAAATGTACGACGAAGAATATCTCCAAAAGCGACAGCAGCGCCAACCAACTTCTTGGTTACAGCCACGCCGCTTGTCACTGAAGTCGTTGGTCGAACAATTACAACAGGCGCACGGCCAGATCCATCGTCTTGTTGCGCCATGTTTGCGGGGCGTGACTGTTCTTCAAGAAGTCTCCTTCTCAACGGCGACGACCTTTTCGCGTCTTTTTCGACCGGCCATGCTGCTCATAGGCGCGGCTTTGGTACGCGCGACGGTCCTGATCATCACTCCAAATTGAATGTTCTGACACATCATCTGAATCAGGCAAATTATCAAGCGATTCAATGGTAAGGCGTAACCCACCGAGTTGATCTTGGAGGGCCCGAACGTTGTCACCTCCTCGACCAACCAATGTCGAAATCATGTTGCTTGGAGCATAGACTGTCGCCGCTGAGTCGCTTGTAAACTGCACCCGGACATGAACACCAGCCCATTGCCGAATGGTGTGAATAAGCTGTTTCTGCGCAAGCTCCTGAATGGGCCTTTTTTGCCCCGCTTCGGAAACTGGAACGACAGCAAGTTCAGAGCCGAAAGCGAACATTTCGTGTGTTACCTTCCCTGTTGGGAATTCGACAACCTCGATGACTGGGCGCGCAAGCTCTTCTTGCATTCCAGAGGGTGGCTTCACAGTCATTCTCAATTCAAGCACTTGCTGTATTTGTCCTGCCTCAACGTGAAGAACGGTGTCAAGAACCTGAGAAACCAAACCCAACTCAACCTTTCCAATCAATCGCTGAATGGCCTCAAGAGCAGAATTTGCGTGCGTAACACCAAGCAAACCTACACCAGCAAGCCGTACGTCTGCGAAAATCTCGAAGTCACGAGCACGTCGCACCTCGTCGAAGATTACAAAATCTGGGCGGACTAAGAAAATGATTTCTGCTGTTTTCTCCAAATCTCCTTCTAGAGGGGCATACTGTGTAATTCGGTCAGCGAGTTGCAAATCTCTCGGCGCCTCCATTGTCTTGACCATGGCTCCAATGTCATCGTCGAGATATTCCGCAATCGCTTGTGCTAAGGTCGTTTTCCCAGAGCCGGGCCGTCCACAAATGAAAACGCCCCGATGGTGATTGGATAAACGTTCAACGATTTTTGGATCGAGGTTGTAATCGCTCAGCGATAGTTTTGCAACCGGTCGAACAACGGTGATTTCCCGGGCATCAGAAAATGGCGGACTTGCACACGTAATCCTTAGGTCTCCCAATTGAAGAACTTGGCATCCTTTCCGGTCAATTTCCAAAAAACAGTCGCTTCGATGTTGATTGTCTTCAACAACTGTCTGCAAGGATTCCTGCAAGGATTCCAACCGAAGATTGTCCCACTCGCCACGCTCTGTTTCAAGTTCAACCAAGTTGAGATTACCAATCGTTCCACGTTTTACTCGTGGGGGGCAATCGGCCTTCAGAAAGATTGTGTGGACATCCGCCTCGAGCAATTCTTCCAGTTCGGAAGGGAGGTCAGGGTGTTCACCATGCTTTGCCATCGAGCAGATGTCAGGGCGGAGGCCTTTGACACTTCGCCCACTTATGAGGGCGTCCTACCTGGTTCGAGCATTCCAAACGTCCACCAAATGTAGGCATTCGTACCAATGCTTCCAATGATTGACCCAACCAATGGGAAATCGTAGAAGTAAATGCACCAGTAAGTAAGTCCTGCAGTCACGGCAACAAAGGTGAGAATGTTGAGAATGCCCCCGTTTTTCATTCCACTTAATCGGATGGTTTTCTCATAGTGACTTGCTCCCCAGAGCATGGCGACGATGACGGAAAGAATCGAAAATGCGACCGCTGCATCGAGGACAGAGTCTTGAATCAACCATGTCGCAAACGAAGCAATGGTGACGCCGGCAAGAAGCCAGAGCATGACACGTTCGGGGCTCATGTTAGACCCAGTTGGCTTCATCTCTTCAATTCTCGTGTCTTTGAACGTCCTTGCGCTGTTAATTGCAATCGAGCTTGCTCAACGCATTTGATGGTTCGAAGAATAGAGCCAGTTGAAGCTGCGGAGGAGGACGAATCAGACTGAAGGAAGTCAAGAAGAACAGCTTCCAGCGGCGTGTGATTGGGTTCAACAGATTTGATTGTGGAATGATCCTGCAGGATCTGATATTGTTCGTGTTGCTGCAATTGAACAAGAATCCTGCCGTTTCGCCCGATTACTTCCAATTCAGCAACGTCGGTTTCAGTCTCCCATCCAACGTCGATGCTAATCTCGACTTGGTTTGGATATTCCAATGTCAATGCACAGGATGTACGAGAACCGACGACTTCGGAAATCCGCAAGGGGGTTTGTCCGTCGAGAAGAAACTCTGCCAAATCGATACCATGAATCGCTAATGTATCCAATGCATGCGACGACTCATCGCCTTGACGTTGTACGTTCTTACAATACCGAATGGATTGAATGGCTCCAATTTTGCCAGATCGGATTTGGTTTCTTGCATCGATGATGCACGGATGAAATCGTAAAAGGAATCCGCTCTTGATGGTCTTGCCTTCGTGAACGGATGTGGAAACAAGCGATGAAGCATGATCAAATGTTGTTGCAATTGGCTTCTCAAGAAAGACATTGACTCCTTTGTTGAGAAACATCGTTCCGAGTTTGTAATGGGTTTCATTGGGCGTTGCTACGATAACGGAATCGAGATCGAACTGCTCGACAAGTGTGTGTGGATCATTGTGCAACAATATACGATTATCTTCAACCCGTGCGAGTGCGATTGGATTCACATCGCATGCAACGATGCATTCGATGTCAGCTTCCTCAGCAAGATTCTCCAACGCATGAAGATGCTTCGACCCCCATCTGCCGCAACCAACGACACCCACTCGTTGCGACATGATTCAACGCTTACCTCTCAGCAATTGAGGTTTGGCTTCTTTCCATGCCTAGTTGTCGTAGTAGGCATACGTTGGATACTCGATGTCAAAGGTGACTACATCGGTCAATTCCATACTCGTCAAGTTGTGAACGGTTATGCCAGCACCAGAGAAAGCATAGATGAAGTCACCCATGAAAATGGTCCGTCGAATGTTTTCGTCCCCACCCCACCAATGGTTGACATCTTCATGATTGAGGAGAGAGGAATGATTCACTTCACCATGAACGGACATGCTTCCAGTTGCTTCATCGACATTGACAATGATGGCTTTTGAAACGTACTCATAGTTCCACTGAGAATAACCCCCATCTTCGTTGTAAGTCTCAACATACCGATAGGTCGAGAGCGGAACAGCGAGCATTTCCTTTGGCCCCCAGTACTGGAACGCCTTGTGCTCGTACATTGCCTCTGAATAAGACCATGTCCATCGACCATTATCCGGATCATCCACAGGCGAGAGCATCAGTGTATCAGCCACAGCTGGTTGCGTCAAGTCGCTAATGTTGAACGTGGATAGACGTGTGCTTGACCAATCAAGCCCTAATCCATCTTCCCCAGCAGGACCCATACCAATTGTTAGGAGCATATCATCGTGTAGTGGATGAATGTAAGTTGAGACACCAGGAACTTCGAGTTCGCCGAGGATTGTTGGTGTTGATGGGTCCGACAAATCGATGGTCCAAAGGGGGTCAATTTGTTCAAATGTGACGAGATAAGCCCGATCTTCAACAAATCGTGCCGACCAGATACGTTCTCCTTCTGCAATACCGTCGATGCGGCCATATTCAAGCAAGATTTGTTGATCCGTTTGTGGGTCGACGCCACGAACGAGTGTGATGACCGATGAGGACATCGGTTCAGGATCTTCCATCCACCATCGATCCCATTGGCCAATAGTTGTTGCAATGCGCAGAACACCTTCGTGTTCAGAGAGGCTGAATTGATTCAGAATTTGTCCATCAATACGTCCTGAACCGGTGTACGTTGTGACTCCTGGTACAGAGATGTCGAAGGTGTGAATGTTGGTCATATCATCGACCTCATCTTGACCCCAAAACCACCACCAGTCCCATGCGTTTTCGGTCAAAACCAGAGCATCCGTTGATGCGTAGACGAGTGGGTGATTGCTGAGAAGGTGGTCGGATTCGTAATCAAATGTAGACGAAAATAAATCCAGCGAGAGAATGTTGGTAAACCCACGACTGAATCCATCCATTGGTTTTGCAAAGTTTCCACATCCTTCAGAACGCATATCATGTTCGGTGATTTGACCATCAATACGTTGGTAGATTTTCGGAACAAGCTCTTCCAATGTTATGGACTCGAGAACTTTTTCATTCGCTTGAATGGTCTCATAGGCAATTATTTCACGGTAGGTTCTGCGTTGCGGATCCTCCCAATTGAGGTCGTAGTACTCGCTTGGCATGTTGAGCCAGCTCGACAATCCAGGAATGTTCAGCCACGAGTGGGTGATGGCTCGAATGGAGCCGTCAATTTCCCTTGCATCGACATTGTATCCTTCCAGGTAGAGTTCCTGAATCACCTCTGGACTCGATCTGTCCGAGATGTTGTATGTGGTGTACTTGGTCAATGAATCGACTCTCCATTCACTGTAATCGCCGCCCCAACGCAGGTATTCGTAGAGAGCATCCTCAGCGTCGACGTTCCATGGACTGTATCTTGACAAGACAATTAATCGGTCACCGCGCAACATCATAGAAATTGGCGAACCTTCGATGGAAGAATTGCTTGCAAATTCAATCCCCCCATATTCTGGGACGCTCATGATTGAGAGTGTTGAACCTTGTAAAGCATAGATGAAATACCCATCTGTCTTGATGAAATCCGCTTCATCAACACCTTGCTCTTGGTTGTTGGTTCCACTGAAGTCTTCGCCCTGGGTTCGTGTTTGTGGTTGTGCAGAGCCTGTTGATGCCGAATCACCATCCATGGCGGCTTCTGCAACCATTCCATCATCGAACATTCCCCAGCCGTAGTAATACTGTTCTTCGACTGCCTGCAATAATTGCGTGCGATATTCCTCCGCAATACTCGCCTTGAGATCATACTCCATATCCAAGCACGAGTCGAATTGAACCAAGTGTGGCTGCGAAATGGTACGACTCGTTTGGGTCTTCCAATCATCTGGCAATTCTGTAATCAACTCATCACGAACATTACCAATACATCCTGCTGTGAGCATCAAGAGTACGAGCCCCACGGACGTAACAACCCTTTTGTCCATGCCAATGTGTCATGTTTCGAGGTTATGAACCACTTGGTTATTTGCTCAAATAGCGCTCGGACAGGATTATGTGTTGTATGCCAAAGGACGAACTATGCCAGAAAATGTCGAAATCGAACGACGTTTTCTTGTTGATGGGCGATTTGAGCGACCGTGGGTCCATGAATCAACGAAATGTATTGAAATCAAACAATGGTATCTCGAGCATAAAGAATTCAATGTGTCCTTCGAGTATGGCGCTGTATTGTATAAAAAGAAGCAATTGGTATCTGGGCTATCGCAGGAAGTGTGCAATACGCTTCTACAAGAACCAGAGTGGACGGTTCGAATTCGGAAATCGCATTCCACTTATATTCTGACCCTAAAAGGGTCAAGAAAAGGTGCTGCTGCAGCAGAATTTGAATGGGGAATTGAACGAAACCTTGCAGAATCCATCGTTGATGATTCGCAGTACCCATTCGTTGAAAAAAAGCGCTACCTTTGGACAAATACCGATGGATTTGTTTGGGAAATTGATGAGTTTGAAAACAATCTCGCCGGTCTGATTATCGCAGAAGTTGAGCTCGAGGACGAGGACGCCACGGTCGAAATTCCGTCATGGGCAGGAATGGAATTGACCTATCTACGCGGTTGGTCCAATGCTTCCTTCGCACGAATGCTCACTCGTCAATAAGTGTTGAGTGCATCAACGATTCGTTCCAACTCAACATCGGTAAGTCCGTGATGGACTGGGATGGAGATAAGTTGTTCAGAAAGATGGGATGTAATTGGGAATTCATCGTTTACTTGCTGGTGATCGTTGTATACCGGATGTTGGTGACAAGGTACAGGGTAAATCTGGCGTGCATCGATGTCATGGGCAGACATGTGTTGTAGAAATCTCTCAACATCCTCTGTTTGTAGGCAATACTGGTGCCATGCATGTTCAGAGCCTGGTCGGACTTGAGGCGCCCGTAATTTTGGATGTGCTTCAATCGCTCTGCATAGTGTTGCAGCATTTGAATGGCGACGAGCAAGCCAATCGTCAAGATGCTTCAACTGTTCACGCCCTATGGCTGCAAAAACTTCCGACATACGCATGTTGGTTCCAACCTCCTGCGACTGTAACGAACCATTTCTACCATGGTCGACAATGGACTTGATTCTGGCTCCAATTTCCGCATCAGCGGTCGTAATCATCCCGCCCTCTCCACCAACGGCTACATTCTTTGATGGAAAGAATGAGAAACAGGAAATGGTTCCAAGCGCTCCTGCCATGGTTTCGGCTCCATTGTGCACAATGGATGCTCCATGGGCTTGAGCAGCATCTTCGATCAAACCAAGACCGTGTTCCTTGCACAAATCGATAAGTTCAGTCCCATAACATTGCCCGAACAAATGGACACCAATAACGCCCTTCGTTTTTGATGTGATGCGTCGTTTCACATCTTCAACGTCAAGGCACCAATAGTCAGGTTCGACTTCGGCGAATATTGGAGTCGCTCCTGTCATGGAAACCGACGTTGCAGTGGCGATAAATGTCAACGAGGGAACGATTACTTCGTCCCCTGGGCCAATCCCAAGTAGTCGTAGTGCAGCAATAAGTGCACCAGACCCGCTGTTACATGGGGAAGCGAATTTAACACCACAATAGTCGGCAAACTCTTCTGCGAAGGCACGACCCTGTGGTCCCTTGACCCACCGACCAGAATCCAAGGTGTTCATAGCAGCCGCACGCATTTCGTCCGTCCACGATGGTCGGGCCAACGGAATACGTTCAGGCATGTTTCGGCGAACGAATCAACCTTCAAGAGCATGCGCTTTGACCCACCTGCGCATCGCGCACTTCAAGACCTCAAGCACCTCTGCTTGGTTATGGTGTCTGATGAAGAGCAACCCTCTCCATCGGAATTTGCCTCACTCGTTAATGACATTCTTGACCCAACCGTCTCTGCAGGCCCAAAGAAGAAATTTAAACCGAAAGGGCTGTTTCTTGGCGAGCGAAGGGATTCAGGTGCGCCTATTGACATACCCTCCCAAGTTCTTGCCCGACATGCTGCAATGCTTGGATCAACAGGCTCTGGAAAGACGGTGATGGCAAAGGCCCTAATCGAAGAGGCAGCGCTCGCAGGAATCCCCTCCCTGATTATCGATCCACAGGGTGACCTCGCTCGGCTCGCACTTGGAATTGATGAACCAGAACTTCTCAAACGAGATGGCGATGTCGAGCGAAAGAGGAAACTACTTGAAAACAGTGAGGTTAGAATTTGGACCCCGTTACGCAGCAAAGGATTGCCTCTCTGCATCGACCCATTCCGTGCACCTCCTGCCGATCTCGACCCAGAAGAGGCCATTACTGCATGGGATATGGTAGCAGCTGGATTCACGAGCCTTGCTGGGTATGATGTCGAAAAAGCACAAGGAAAAGTCGTCAAACCGTTCCTGTACGAAATTCTCGTTGAGGGAACGCGGTGCGGTCTCGATGTTGGCGATTTCCAATCCTTAGCAAAGGTCGTACGCGAACCCCATCAGGAATTTACTCGATTTCTGTACCCGCATTGTTTCATTGAGGATGATGAGGGCGAGAAACCAGATATTCCAAGTTGGGACGAAGTGATGTTTGAACATCGCCTCACAGATTTTGAGGAACGGTTGCCGAAGACAACGCGTAATGATCTTGCTCGAAGGCTTGCAGCCTTCTCAAGCGGAGTGAACCAACTGCTCTTCTCCAATGGCGTACCCATTGACATTGATTCTTTCGTCGAGCCTGCTATTCCTGGTAAAATTCCTCTCAACATTGTTTACCTCAATACCATTCAAGACGAGGCGCAAAAGCAGTATTTTGTTCAAGAACTCTCACGTGAGCTGTACGACTGGATGCTCACTCAGCAGCCAGCAGAAGGAGAATTGAAACTTCTTTTCTTCATGGACGAAGTGGCTCCGTATCTCCCCCCACATCCTCGAAATCCTCCGGCCAAAGATTTGATCAAATTGATTTTCAAACAGGCTAGAAAATACGGGGTTGCATGCGTTCTCGCAACGCAGAACGTATCTGACGTGGATTACAAGATCTTGGCTCAAGCGAATACGACCTTCATTGGACGCTTTACCCAGCCACAGGATGTTGAGAAAGTTCGCCATCTGCTCAAAGAAAGTGGAGGCGATCAGGATCTAGTGGCTCAATTACCAACACTGGGCCCGGGGCAATTCCAGATGGTAGCCCCAGATGTCGACCCAGCGCCCGTTCCTATCCAGTGTCGATGGCTGTATACCGACCACGGAGCACCGTTGAACGAAGACCAGGTCGAAGAGATCATCTCTGCTGAGATACGTGCATGGGCAAAGTCCCGCTCTGCGGGTAGAAAAGGTCGGGGCTCTGGAGCAGCACATGCAGCCAGCCGCGGCTCAAATTGGTCGAGTGGGGATGACCAAGACGACTCAGAAAGTATTGTCGAAACAGCTCGAATTCAGGCCATCGGCGGGATGACGGCAGCCAGTCGTGGCATCGTTGACGAATCAGGATTTGAAGTGCGACTCATGGGTGGACTATCCGTTCTCAAGGATGGCCGAGACCCTCTGTACACGATGCAAGCTACCGTCAATGGGGCATCGGTCATTGCCCTCGCTTGGGCATTTGTTGCCTTGTTGGAAGCTTGGCGAATTGGCGACATCGGATGGCTTGGACTTGCCTCAAGTGGTATCATTACACTCACAGTCGGCCTCTTTATTTCCCTTGAACTCATCCTTTCTCATGATCTGGTTTTGCTCAGAAAGTTGGCAAGGTTTGCGCGCCTTTTCCAATTGTTCCTCGTTGCTTGGATTTGGATATTGTTCTCTTGGTCAACCTGGGGTTCTTTGGATTTGATGGGCCTTGATTCATTTCTCGAAGTGGTCGTTGTTTGGGTATCGGTCTTCACATGCATTGATTTCATCAACCGATTCCGACTTGGGAGGATCCGATGGAATGGCGGGAGTGCCTTGGACAAAGTCATGGGTTTAACTGCAATTTTAACCGATTCTCAAATGTCTGAAATGAGGGCGAATTCGACGCAGATTCTGGGAGTCTTCCGATGGATTCTTCATGGCCTAACTGTGGTTTGGCTTTCCATGCTTATCGCCTTTGCAGTTCCATTTGACAGTGCACCTTCATGGCTTAATGAGATGGCAAATGTTCACCTTTGGCTTGCATCACTCTACGGATTGATCTTCTTCAGTGAAGGTTGGTTAAGAGCGCGCAAACGTTACGTAGAAAAATAGAATGCAAACGCCCCATCTTTCATCAAAGGAAAATTCGAATTATATAGGCAATGTAGTAGACAAAGCAAAGCACTGTAAACCAAGAAACTACAAGCAGCGTTGAGCGATTGCAAGACTCAGTAGTTGACAACTTCTTCTGTCGATTTTTGATGAGGATGATCGACCAACTAATCCAATAGAACCACATTAGAGTTGCGAATAAGATATGCATAACCGAATTCTGAATGATTGAGGTATCTCTCCATATCCGATGGACAGCAATCATGAAAAATCCTGCAAAGCCAAGTCCGGCTAACTGTTTAGGATGCGGTAAAGCATATGGAATGAGGAGTGAAAAAATCATCAGATGGTAGCCATAATGCACCTTCGAATAGAAGATAAAAACCCACAAAATACATAGGACAAAAGCGTGAACAACATCAATTTTTTCCAACAAGGCTGCAATCCATGTCATGAACAATGCGAGGACAAAAATCAGGTGAAGGTAGGAACTAGGTACGAAGTAGATATATTCTCCAAAAAACCGCCAAAATGACATACCCCGTTGCTCAACATCAGAAACGGTTTCAGCCAATTGCTCACCAGATCCGGGCTGCTGACCTGTGAGGTAAAAATTTAGAAATTGCAAAAATTCATCGGTCGCATTGAGTAGAAATGGTAACGTCACAAGAATACCTACTCCAAGCCCAATTGCCATTGCCATGAATCGTTCGCTCCATAATTTCGGCCCAATTGTCGAGAGGGGTGCACAGAGAGCAGGAAACACCTTCGTCATTGCTCCCAAACCAAAAACGGCTGCAGCTTTGTACCAACTTTTCCGAACGATGAACAACAGCGCAAGAAGTAAGAAACTCACAATGATTGCATCATCCTGCATCATCATAATCGTGGTATACATTGAAAAAGGCGATACGATGAAAAAAACAGAACCCGCAATAGCATACCGTTTCTCGAAGAATATGATGAGAATTTGATACAGAATAACGGATGACAAGAAAACAAACATGGCGAACCAACAAACCCAAACCAATGCAGTGTTCCCCAAGAGGACAGCAGGAACGAAAAGGTAATTGATGATAGGTGGAGACAAAGTTACGTAATCAGTGTCTCTGTAGAGCAAATCTCCATCCAGAATCGTCTCTGCACGATCTCTAAAAATATCCAAATCTTTGTGTTCAACTCTCGCAGAATCATTTTCTATCTCGTATGCAATGACCATCGGTGCACAAATTATGAAAGTCAAAAAAAGGAGCACAAGGTAAATTTTCTTGTTTGAAAAGGTCTCCAACCTCTCAAAACATTGAACGAACCATTGGTTGGTTTTTTCAACGAAATTTTGCATTCTGTCAACCAAACTTGACATATCGATTACTCATTCCTACCCGCCTTTGTTTGCGATATATATGTTCCTAAGCGAATATCTATTTGACCCCTCTCTATGTCGACGGTTCATGGATGCCGAGCAATTAGATTTGTCCATTATAGTCCCCGTTCTTGACGAGGAGGAAAATCTGATTCCTTTGGTCGAGGAGATTAAATCAAACCTTCCAGAAACAACCTATGAAATTATTTTCATCGACGATGGCTCAATCGATAATTCACTTCAAATCATGATGGGCATGAAGGAATCTGAGACCAATGTCCGAGTTATCAAGCACAGAAGAAATTTCGGAAAAGCAGTGGCATTGAAAACAGGATTTGCAGCCGCAAAAGGTCGAATTTCGATCACAATGGATGGTGATTTGCAAGACAATCCAGCAGAGATACCTCGATTCATCGAAGAAATCGAGAAAGGAAACGACATCGTTTGCGGTTGGAGGGCAAAACGCCGTGATAATATCTTCAAACGCTGGCCTTCTAAAATCTACAATCGCTTGGTTCGAATGATGTGTGGAATCAAAATACACGACATGAATTGTGGCTTCAAGGCTTACGACACAGATTTAGCAAAGTCGCTCAACTTGTATGGCGATATGCATAGGTACACACCAGTTCTCGGGAAAATGAATGGTGCAAAGATTACTGAGATTGCAATTAACCACCGTCCACGCTTGCATGGAAAATCGAAATATGGATCAAAACGACTCTTACGTGGTTTTTTTGATCTGATCACGGTCTCATTTCTCATGGCTTTTCTTGAGCGGCCGATGCACTTGTTTGGCAAAGTAGGAGGGTTCCTTTCATCGGCAGGTCTAGCAATTTGCAGTTATTTGGTCTTCATCAAGTACGCTTTTGATGAGGGCATTGGAGATCGCCCACTTCTTTCTTTAGGGGTTCTGCTGATAATTATCGGCGTGCAGTTCTTCCTGTTGGGGTTACTTGGAGAAACGATCACCTATCGTTCAAGCGAGAACAATACAAACCCGTCAGCAAGCAAAGAATTGTAATTATTCTTCTTCAAAACCTTTCTTTGAAAACATGAGTGTTCCTATTCCAAAGGTAACGGTCTCAGTGAAAATATTGATCACTCTTGAAAGAACCACAAGGATACCGGCTACACCTCCGCCGATAAAGAACGTTAGATTAACTGTGAAAACCCCTTCGCGAGCACCGAGTCCTGCTGGAAGAAAGAATGCAGAAAATCCAGCCAACCAAGCAAGAGAAAAGGCGCCGATGAGGTGCAACAATGAAGCATCGACGCCAAGTCCTAGTAAGATGAATTTGTGCGCTAATCCCCATAGGAGCCATGAAAGCATCATGAGAATGAGCGTAATTGAATAAATTCTACGAGTCATGGTTGTTTCTGCATGCCATTCCCCGCGTCCTAACATTGCAAACGGCTTTCGAACGACTTTTTGTGTCAGTTTAGGACTGATTATAGGAAACAAACTTGCGATTGCAATAGAAAGCAAAAAGCCTTTTGCGGCGAATGAGATTCCCTCCAAGTCGAGAAGAAAGAGACCAGCTAAAACAGCTGAAGAGATACTAATGATCAATTCCCATACGAACGATTCTAAGACAACTCCTTTACCGTACCTGCGGGCAACATAAACTCTTCCCGCAATGAGGCTTACTTTTCCAGGGACATACTTTGCAATATTCGTTGTCCACCAAATAGCAAAACACATCCGATACGAAATATCTGTACCACAACCAAGCATCAAAAATTTCCAGATAATGGGACTTAGAGCAACGACTCCGAATATGCACAACACGGAAAGGAAAATGATCGGTTCGGAATTGAATAACGTGTCCAAAACATCGATTTCACTTGCTTGAATTTGTTGCCAAACGAACCAGAAAGAAAGGAGGACAACGATGACGGTTAGCGCTTTGCCGACAATTGTAGGCACATTTGTCGATTGAGTTTGAGACCCCACTCAATCAACTCCATACCATTGCTTCATCGCAGTTACCAACGACTCAGATGAGTACTTTCTCGTAACCTCAGCATGAGCATGATGAGAAAATTGTTCTCTTTTTCCAACATCCTGAATCAAATCCACCATTGCCATATGCAGGGCATCTACATCGTTTTCTGCCACGATAATTCCAGTTTTTCCGTGTTCAATCGTTTCCTTGATTCCTCCACAATCGGTGCCAATGACTGGAACTCCACTCATCATCGCTTCAAGCACCACGAGTCCAAGGCCTTCCTTCTCTCCCAAGGCGGTCGTCTTTGAAGGCAAGACGAATAAATCAGCATTTGCGTAGAAATCTGCAATTTCATTTCGTTGTTTGGAACCGTGGAACACAATCTTCTCTTCGATCTGTTCTTGACGAGCCAAATGCAGTAAAGAATCGAGTTCAGGCCCGTCACCTACAATGTCCAATGCATAGTCAGACAGTGAGTCATTTTCCAGAAATTTACTGAACGCTTTGATGAGGACGTCAACGCCTTTTACTTCCATAAGCCGTCCGACAAAGAGGATTCGCTTCGTTTCACGTGGTTTGGAAGCAGCCCGAGAGAAACTCTCCAGTCCGAAGACCATTGGTAAGACGAAATCTCGCCCTCCTACATCCCCATACCGTCGTTCAACGATGGATCGAAGCTCTTCGGATACGAAATGAAGATTGTGAGCAGAATGAATTGCCTTCTTTGCTAACCGTTGAGCGATTCTCATTTTATCGATCAAAAAAACATCAGTACCATGCATCGACATGAAGAGTGGAGGCTCCTTCCCCAATGCCTTCCTAGTTACATATCCACCTGGGATGAGCCAATGAGCGTGAACGATGTCAGGATTTATTTCTTGAACGAGTTTTTTGGTCGCCCTTTTCCACTTTCTCAAGAAGGAGTAGAAAAGGAACGCTTTACCTATGGATTTCTTGACTTGTTTATGCATATCTCCGCGATAAGCGAGCGTTTCGTTCCTTTCTTTCGCATACGTAAACCTTCGAATTTCGACACCCTCGATCATCTCCTGAAGGGGGAGGCCGGGCGCATGCGGGCAATGAACCACGACTCGAGCAAAAGAAAGGCATACCTTTGCTAAGTCATGCATGAATGGTGCAACATGGTCGTCCTTGTGTCTTGGATAGACATGTGTATTGAACAGGATGACTGGTTTGGATTTCAGAACATCATCCATGTTTTCTCGTTTGATTCATAACTTATTATTCATCCTCCTGTAGAGATGGTTTTTTGCTTTCTCGAGACTAATACTACAGGTATCGATTCTATTGTTTTGTCAATAGAATACTTTGCAATCTTGTAATTATTTTGTAGGCTTGGAAGGGCCAGTGATAGTATGTACTTGAACAAAATGGTAGCATTATTGATGA
>CETU01033791.1_pt1 | contig 14249 bp, 14 predicted proteins | sample 356531 | NCBI WGS metagenome assembly CETU01 (sample SAMEA2623488, study PRJEB7988) | marine metagenome | isolation source: saline water (ENVO:00002010), including
GACAGGTTTTTTAACTGAAGAAATCTTAAATCGAAAGAACTCTTCAGGTAAAATTTTAAAAGAGGAAATAAATAAAATTGGGGGAGATTCTAACTGTCTTGGAAAAAAGTTTTCTATTTTTCAAGATATAATAGCTTGTTTTGAGTTACATATTGAACAAGGGGTAAGATTACAAAATCAAAATATTGAAATTGGTATTGTAAAATCTATGCCAAATATCTCGAGACACAGAATCAAAGTTTTTGGTCAGGCCAGTCATAGTGGCACAACATTAATGCAAGATAGAAAAGATGCTATCTTACCAGCATCAGATCTCATTTTATATATAAATAAACAAGCAAAAAAATATTCAGAAAAGGATAATAGACATTTTGTAGCAACCGTAGGTAAGTTGGACATTGTTCCTAATTCTGCAACTATTATCCCTTCAAAAGTAGAACTATTAATAGATCTTCGGGTAGTTAATAAAGGTTCAAGAACAAATTTCTTAAAAGAACTAAATAGTGAAGTGACAAGATTAAATAATTTATATAATCAAAAGATTACATTAGAAGATGTAGTTTTTGCACCATATGTTGAAATGAATAGTGAAGTAAATCTACTTTTAGAGAGTTCTGCAAAAAAACTTAACTTATCATATATGTATATGGATAGTGGAGCTGGACATGATACTGCTCATTTGTCCAGAGTGGCGCCAGCTTCTATGATTTTTATACCTTGTAAAGATGGGCTAAGTCATTGCCCTGAAGAATTTGCAAAGATTGAGGATATAAAAAAAGGCTCTCAAATTATACAACAAGCTATTTTATCAATTAAAAATAAAATGACTTGATACTTTTTAATGTAGTCTTGGATTGAACATGTCTCTGAGATGATCTCCGACAAGATTTATGGAAGCTACAGTTATCAAAAGTGCAACACCAGGGAAAATACTAATCCAGAAATCTCCACTATACATGTACTCGAATCCATTTCCTATCAGTAAACCAAGTGATGGTTCTGTTATTGGTAATCCCAAACCCAAAAAGCTTAGTGTTGCTTCAAGAGAAATAGCATGAGCTGTTTGTAATGTTCCTACAACAATTAGTGGTGCCATACAATTTGGTAAAATATGTTTAAACATAATACGAGTATTACTAAATGCTAAACATCTTGCGGCATCAACATATTCCTTATTAATTTCAACTAATGCGCTTGCCCTAGCAGTTCTAGCATAATAAGCCCATTGAACTAAAATTAATGCAATAATTGTTTTTTCAACACCCTTTCCAAAGGCGGCAAGAATTATTAATGCTACCAAGATTGAAGGAAAGCTAAGTTGGATATCAACAATTCTCATTACAAATGTTTCATATTTGCCTCTAAAAAAAGCTGCAGAAATACCAAAAAAAGAACCTATGATAAGAGCAAAAATACCAGACAAAACCCCAACACCCAAGCTGACTCTTAATCCATAAAAAATTGCAGAAACCATATCTCTTCCTGCTCCATCAGTACCGAGAAGAAAGTAATTTCCACTAAAATCCTCTGATAATGGAGGTAGTCTGCTATTCATAATACTTACAGAATTTAAATCATAAGGATCAGTTGGTGATACCAAAGGAGCAAAAATAGCAACAAAAAGAATTAGAATAAAAACAAATAATGCAATTACAGCAATTTTATTGGTTGAAAAATCTCTCCAAAAATTATTGAAATTTTTTAATCCTGAACTCATTTCTCTAACCCCTTAAATCTGACTCTTGGGTCAAGGAAAGTATATAAGATATCAACCAAAAGGTTTAAAAACACGAAAAAAGTAACTATGATCATTAAGTATGCTACTATAACAGGCCTATCAAGGTTATATATTGAGTCTATAATCAATTTACCCATTCCTGGCCAAGCAAATACTGTTTCAGTAACTGTTGAAAAGGCAATTAATGAACCAAATTCTAAGCCAACAACTGTTACTATGGGAATTAATATATTTTTTAAAAGATGAACCATAACAACTCTTTTTTCAGACAAACCTTTTGCTCTAGCAAAAGTAATGTAGTCTTGAAGAATGATTTCTCTGGTACCAGCTCTGGTTAATCGTATTACTGAAGAGATTTTGAACAATGCCAAATTTAATGCTGGTAAAAAAACATGAGATAAACCATCCAAAGTAAATAAAGAACTTTGGATACCAAGGAATGTTCCAATTTCCCCTCTACCTGTAGAGGGTAACCAACCAAGAAAAACTGCAAAAAACATTATAAATATTATACCTACCCAAAAGGTAGGCATTGAGAAACCTAATATTGAACCAGCCATGATAGTTTTACTTACTCTACTATCAGGCTTATAGCCAGCGTATATACCCAATGGAATTGCTATTACCAAGGATATAAAAAGTGAAAAAAGTGCTAATTCAAGAGTAGCTGGCATTCTTTGTATAATTAATTTTAATGCTGGCTCACCAAATATAAAAGAGTCACCAAGATCTCCTTTAAAAGCGTTTACCAAAAAATACCAATATTGTTCACTTATAGGTCTGTCCAAACCAAGTTCACGGATTACCCTCTCTACCTCAGCCTGGTCAGCCTCTGGATTAATTAACATTTCTACTGGATCGCCAACTAAATTGACTCCAACAAAAACAAGTACAGACATAACAAATAAAACTAATATGCTTTGTCCAAATCTTTTAAAAATGAATTCAGTCATTTTAAATTTTTCTAAAAGTAAACATTAAACCCAGGATAATATTATCCTGAGTTTAATATATTTTTTTGAAAGATTATTTACAACTTACATACATTGCAATTGTTCTTTCATCGGTTCTAGGTGTATAACTGCATCCAGACTTTGCAGCCCAAGTATTCATCTGATAATGAATTGGAATAACACCATAATTTTTGCCGACAGCTATTTCAGTAGCTTCAGCTAAAAGCTTGCCTCTTGCATCTGAGTCAACTGTAGCTAAAGCTTTTTGAACCAATTTATCTACAGCTGGATCTGAGTGTCTACCTCTGTTAGCTCTTCCCATACCTATAGACTTATCATAAGTATGAAGTAAAGCTCTTAGTGGTGAGGAAGCTTCTCCTGAACCGGCACCCCATCCCAATACCATGAAGCTAAACTCAGGACTTTTATTTGGACCACCTCTTGATGCTCTTTTAAAGTAAACTGCTTTAGGCATAGTTTCAACTTTAGCTTTTATTCCAATTCTAGAAAACATTTGAGCCAAGGCTTCAGCTATTTTTGCATCATTGATGTATCTGTCATTTGGGCCATGAATAGTCATTTCAAAACCACTACCATACCCTGCTTCTTTAAGTAGCTTTTTTGCACCTTCAGGATCATAAGGATCTGGTTTCATTTTTGAAGAGACACCATGAAATCCAGCTGGAAGTAATTGTCCAGCTTTGACAGCTATTCCTTCCATGACTTTTGCAACCATAGCATCACGGTTTATAGCTAGTGAAAGTGCTTTTCTTACTCTTGTATCCATTAAAGGGTTTTTAATCTTTCCACCACCAATTGCTTTGATATGTGGAGAGTTTTCTCTAAATTGATCCATATGTAAGTAAATTACACGGTTAGAAGGACCACTATTTAATTTAATTGATGGATTTTTTTTCAACTTAGCGACATTTAATGGTGGAACATTGTCTATGAAATCAACATCACCTGCTAGTAATGCTGCAATTCGAGCTGGCCCAGATTTAATTGGCTTGAAAAGTATATTTTCAAATTGAGGCATACCACGACCTGCGCCATGATAGTTTTTATTTGCTTTTAAAACAATTTTGTCACCAGGAACCCATTTTACAAATTTATAAGGTCCTGTTCCAATTGCCGCTTTACCACTATTATAATCTGCTGTAGTTGCACCTTCACCATGTTTTTTTGAGATAATTTTAACTGTCATTATATCATTAGGCATCAAAGGATAAGGTTTTTTAGTTTTAATATGGATAGTATGGCTATCAATCTTAATAAATTCTTTTCCTTTTAGATAAGTGCCAAAACCAGATGGTGATTTCGGAACATTTTGTGCTCTTTTTGCAGTGAACATAACATCGTCCGCAGTGAAGTCACTACCGTCGTGAAATTTAACACCTTTTCTGAGTTTAAATTCCCATGTGGTATCATTGATAGGTTTCCATGAGGTAGCCAAATCTGGATAATGTTGTTGATTTTCATCTGACCCAACTAATGTACCAAAAATTTGTGTCGCAAATGCATTGTTTGGACCAAGATTATGGTAGTGTGGATCTATAGAGCTAGGCTCTGATTTTAATCCTATAGTTAAGTCCTTTGCCATTGCATTACTTAGCAAAAATACACTCACTATAGAAATCAAAAATAATCTTAGAAATTTCATTATTTCCTCCTAATTTTTCTAAACTCAGACTGAAGTAAAAATTAAACAGAGTCAAAAATAAAATAGAAAAAATTATTAAATTAGATAACATGATAACTAATAGGAGATTTTTTTTACAAATGGATATTTTATCAGAACTTCCCGAAAGTGATTTCTATAAAGATGAACAAGAAAAATTATTGCTTTCATATAGGGCACATAAATTGAAAAATAAACCCTATTTGGTTTTTTTACACGGGTATAATGGGAATAGTAAAAGTTGGGCATATCAGTTTAGATTTTTCAAGGAAAAATATTCATTAATCACGATAGATTTTCCGGGATTTGGTAGATCTGAAAACATGGAAGATTCGAATATGTTCAGAGTTGCTGATATGATTTATAGATTTTTAAAAAATAATAATATCATTAACTTTTCATTAGTTGGACATTCAATGGGAGGTATGCTTGCACAGGTAATTTCTGCAAAATATCCAGAATCAATTACTAAATTAATTCTCTCATGTACTCATACAGGATATAATTTGCCTAACAAATCTCCTTTGAGACAACCTTATTTAGACCGTTTGCAACAAAGAAAAGTAATGAGTGATAAAGAATATGGACTTTTGAGAATTAAAAAAATGTTACCAAAATTAAAAAATCAAAAAATTCTAGAGTTTTTAGCTAAAATTAGCGAAGAAATTACACAACAAAGTATTTTATGTGGTGGAACAGCTATGCAAATACTTAATACTAAAGAACTTTTAAATAAAATTCATAGTCCTTGTCTTATTCTAACAGGTTCTGACGACGTAGTTGTATCAAAAGAAAAGTCATCTATTTTAATCAGTGAAATTAAACATTCAATTCATAAAGAGATCTTTGGAGTTGGTCATGCTCCGTATTGTGAGGATCAGGAAAAGTTTAATAACTATATAGATACCTTTTTAAACTCATAATGACCGCTTTATCATATCGACCTTTTTTACTTTATTTTATAACAAATTCAATTTCTTTACTTGGCTTGTGGATACAAAAAATAGGCGTAGGTTGGTTAACATGGCAATTAACAGAATCTACATTTTGGACAAGCTTTGTAACTTTAGCTTTAATGGCACCTGCTGGAATTTTAGGACCTTTTTTTGCTGTTTGGGCTGAAAACTGGGATATGAGAAGAGCTAGTATTTTTTTAAAATTATCAATGTTGTTACTTGCAACTACTGTTTGGTATTTGCAATTATTAAATCTTCACACAGTTTATTCACTAGCTATATTGTCAATTTTCCATGGTATTTTGAGTGCAATGTATCATCCAGTTCGATTAGTTTTTGTATCTGTAATAGTTGAAAAAAAATTTTTTGGAAGTGCGATAAGTTTAAATTCTGCCTCATTTAATGCATCAAGGGTCATAGGTCCATCTCTTGCAGGTTTTTTTATATTTTTTTTTAATCTTGAAGTTACTTTTTTTGTATCTGCTATTTCCTATTTACCATTATTGCCTATTCTTTGTTTAATTCCTCTAAGGTTAAGAACGATTGAAAATAACAAAAATGAAAAGTTTTTAAAAAATTTAATTGATGGACTTCAAGTAGCATTAAAAACAAAAATTATAATTAATAGTTTAATTATTGTTTTTGTGAATGCATTTTTTGTTAGAGGGATTCTGGAAATTCAACCTACTATTGCAGGTGAAGTTTTACTTGGCAGTAGTACAAGTTTGTCAGTAATTACAGCAACTGCTGGAGTAGGGGCTTTGCTATCTTCTCTTTGGATGAGTTTTACAAAATTTAATCAGAATAATTTGTTCGGAGTTTTATTTCCTATGTTGCTAATTGGCTTTATAAGTTCTTTGTTGATAGGTTTAACTCAGAACTTGATTTTAATTTCAAGCTTTTTTTTAATTATGGGATTTTCCACTACAATGATCGGTATTTCTTCACAAACAATCATCCAGCTTAAAGTAAATGATAAGTATAGAGCAAGAGTACTAACTTGGTGGTCGACAATTTCGTTTGGCTCACTTACGCTTGGCGGTATTATTCTAGGAATTTCAGGAGAATTTTTTTCAATTAGATTTGGTATTATCTCTATGCCGATTCTAGGTTTTATAACTTATAAGTATTTTTTTAGAAATTAACCTGTTTTTTTAGTTTCACGGTGAAAAATATAAATACCTGAAATCGTTATAATTACACCTCCAGCCAATGTATTGATCAACGGTAAAACATCCCAAATTAATAAATCAAATAAAATTGCCCATAAAATACCAGTGTAATTAAATGGACTTACTACAGAAGCTTGAGCTTTTTGAAGTGCATAAGTCATCAGAATTTGTGTCAGGAAAGCACAAGTTCCAAGCCCTAAAAATAAAAATAAAATTTTTACACTTGGTTCTTTCCAGAAAAATGGTTGAAAGCAAGATGTACAAATCACACTAATTAACATGAAATAAAAAACTGTTTTTACTGGGTTTTCTGTTGTGCCCAATATTCTCAAAAAAATTATTGTGGTAGACCACATAAAAGTTGCTATGACAGCAATAATGGATGCAATCTTTATATCTGTAGATGGGTCAAGTGCAATTAAAACCCCAAAAAATCCAAAAATAATTGCTGTCCATCTCCTCCATCCAATAATCTCTCTCAAAAAAATAATAGCAAGTATAGAACTAAAAATTGGAACAGCCATAGATATTACTGTTACATCTGCAACTGGAATTCTATGTAGTGAATAAAAAAACAACAGGTTACCAATTAATCCTGATAAAGATCGAAATAAGTGAAGAAAAGGCTTGGTGGTTTTTAAAAAATTAATACCACCAAGTTTATATATCAAAGGTGTTAACAATATTAAAACTATAATACCTCTAGCAAAAGCAATTTGAATGGGATGATAATCTGGGCCAATTATTTTTGCTTGAACACTCATCAAAGTAACACTTAAAACTGCAAGTATCATTGCTACAATAGCTTTGAAATTATTTGGAGAATTTTTAAAATAATCTAAAATTTTCAATGTTTATAATTTCTGCATTTCTGAGAGTTTTTTCGATTGTCTCAAAAAGAAAAAACATAAAAATGCTGATAAAAAAGGATATAATGCTGATAATCTAATTGTGACTATTAAATCATAACCAAGATCCATGGCCGCAGCAAATGGCATTGCACCTATTGAAGCCCCAACCACTAGTACCATTTGACCTGTACCTTGAATACTCCCTACATGCAATCTACCAAAATATCTGGGCCAAATGTAGCCAAATAAAGATAAATTAAAAGCGTTGTTTATACCAAAAATAATAGCATAGATAATTGCGAAAGTTGGACTTGTTGCAAAAGTAATAGAGATAAGAGAAGCCGTTGTAACTAATAAAGCCAATCCTATTATGTTTTCTGTTTTAAATTTATCTAACATTTTCCCTACAATTGGAATAAATATTATCATTGTAATCATAGTGGGAATAAATAGGCTAGCAGCACTGCTGCTCGGCATGTTAAAATATTGACTTAAAATTGTAACTTGAAAAAAATGTAAGGCGGTAACTAAAGTTGATATTGAAAAAAAAGAAAATGATAAAATATAAAAACTTTTCTCTTTTAGAGCTTCATTAAGTGTTAATCCAAAAATTTTTGTTTTTTGCTTTTTTTCTAAATTATCATGTTTTTTACCATCTGGTAAAATATTTACGTCTTCAGGTTTATTTATTGCTAAAAATATAAGTGGTGGAAGCATTATAATCCATGTAGAAAAACCTATAATTACCCAAGCTTGTCTCCATCCATAATTAGAAATTAAAAAATCAGAAATCGGAGGATGAAGACCCATTGAAATAGCAAAACCCAAACCCATTAATCCAAGAGCAAATCCTCTTTTTTTATCAAACCATTGGGTAATTATATTAGCTGATCCAAGCATTAACGACCCTTGACCAAAAAACCTTAAGAACCCAAAAGCAATTGCTAACATGAGAAAGTTTGTTGCAGCTCCAAATATCATACAACCGATACCAAGAAGTATTGTAGTGAAAATTAAAACTAGTCTTGGTCCATATTTATCAACTAACTTCCCAATCTTAGGAAGCAAAAATGCAGCAAATAATGTGGCTATCATATAAGCTGTTGTAATTGATGTACTTGAAATTTTTAAATCTTTTGAAATAACAGGAATAAAAGGACTGAAAGTGTGAGATTGGCCAGCACCACTTGCAAAAATACCTAAGCTACCGATGCCAACAATAATCCATCCATAGAAAAGTTTGTCATTTAGTTTTTTAAAAAATTTTTGATTAATTGAATACATAAATTAACAATGAATTAATTTACATGTTAATTAATTCATAGGCAATTTATTTTATTTATTATTTTTTACTTGCTTCTACATACATATTCACTGAGTCTAATAACGTTCTAGAACTATCAAAGCTTTGTCTGGTTTCTCTTGCAATAGGTGTTTTGTTTGCTAACTCCATTATATCCTCGGCTCCTTGATGAAACTTAGGTGTGATATTGATTTCTTTATAAGTATTAGCGATTTCTCTCATTTCAGCTTTCCACCTATCAGCATCAAGAGGTATTTTAGGAACCATTTTTTCCATTGCCTCTAAAATATTTGGTTTGCTATATTTAAGTTCATCAACATATTCTTCGAATAAATTTAATTTTCTTGAGGCAGTGATAACAGCAGCATGAAGAGCAAAAGTCCCTTTTGTGGCACTTGCATATACCATTTTCATGGCGGAAGCTTTTCCTATCTCATGTCCAATATTTTTTACTACAATTCCTTTTCCATCTAAAACTTTTAACTTATCTGCATGTTTACCTGACACATACAATCTTGTTTTACCATTCTCAATTATAGGATTTAATCCAATTATTCCACCATCTACAAAATTAAAATTTTTAGGTGATAAAAGACGACCTATTTTAATAGAAGTTTTTGGAGATATAGCGTTACAATCTACATATGTGATAACCTTACTAATATTACTTTTTATAATAGCATCATTGACAAACTTAGCTTGAGTTACAGCAAATTCTGGAGGTAGTATTGAAAGTATAATATCAACTTCATTTAGAAGGTTTTGGATATTATCAGTATCTGTAATACCAGATTTTTGTGACAACATTTTCGTTCTTTCAGATCTTTTGCTTAAACAAGTAAAAACCTTAAAGTTATTATCTAATAGGACTTTGCCACAGCCATGACCCATATCACCTGGCATTAAAATACCTATATTTGGCAGTATTTTCATATGAATTTATTTATCCATGGGTCCATTATTTTTTTCCCAATCACCAATACCGCCAGCATTTTTTACATTCTTATATCCCATCTCCTTTAAAGTTTTTCCTGCAAGAGCAGCTTGGCCACCAGCACCACATATAAGAATTATTTCATCGTCTTTATTTAGGTTTGGATTGTAAAGAGCTGTTTCTTCATCGGCTATAAACTCAATCAAACCCCTTGGTATTTTTAAAGCATTTTTAATTGTGCCAGTTTTATCTACTTCAGATGCGTCTCTTACATCTACGAATGTTGCACTGTTAGTGTTGTGTTTATCAATAGCAGAAATTACATCTATTTTTTCTACTACTTCGTTAGCTTCACTTAAATACATTTTTGCTGTTTTCATATAACTCTCCATTAATAAGTTAATAAATCTCACCCATATCAAAAGGTTGAGTGACCCCTAAAGTCATCCAACAATTCTGACATACAGAATTTAGGGTTGCTTTTCCTAAAGACCAAAAAATTTTATATCTTCTATTATTTTTACTATCAAGCAACACTTCTATTCTAGCATTATTTTCATTTTCAAAAAGAACTTTTGTTTTAAAAAATTTCGAATTTAATAATTGATCATATGGTTTGTTTTTGATCATTTTAGAAAAATATTTGAATGGACCAGTATATTTTTTATTTTCAGGATGAGCAAATATCCAACATTGATAAATACCATCATCATTTTCAGAATTAGATTGAAGAGACATAAGTTGAATTTCAACTACATCTGATGAAGAAAATTTATCGTTTGGTAGTATGTCAGCTGACAAGTTTTTAAAAAATGTCATAAAAAGACAAATTGATATGATAATAGGTTTGATTTTGGTCAATTTTAGCACTACTTAAAACTATGATTATAATTACTATATCTAAGACATAATCAATCAAATTTAAAGAGGATACAATAATGAAAACTTTAATCCGTCTATCAACTTTTTTTGCAATACTAATTATCAGTTATTCAAATGCTTTTGCTGCAAGTTCTGATTCATCTTCAAAGAGTAAAATTAAATCAACTGATTATTATCTTGCAAAAGACTTTATTGAACAGGGAAAATACACTAAAGCCATAAAAGTATTAAAAGAATTAGAAAAAGAATCATCCAAAGATGCTGATGTACAAAATTATCTTGGTTTTTCATATAGAAAAATAGGCAACTTAGATTTAGCCGCAGTTCACTATAATAAGGCATTAATATTAGATCCAAAACATAAGGGAGCATTAGAGTATCAAGGCGAAATGTTTCTTACTTTAAACCAAGTTGATAAAGCAAAACAAAACCTAGAGAAATTAGATAAAATATGCTTTCTTGGTTGCAAGGAAATGGATAAATTAGAATTATCTATTAAAATGAAATTAAAAGGTGTAAAAAGTAAATATTAAGGAAATTTATAATGTTACCTTTTGAAAAAATAACTTTAAATGACATCGTTTCAGAAGTTCATGATGGAACACTACTTGGCATACCAGCAGATTATTCTGGCGTACCAATGACTTTTACAAAAGAACTTATAAAAAAAAAAGTTAAAAACTTAAAGTTATACTGTTTACCTTTAACTACGATTCAAGGTGACATGTTGATTGGTTCTGGATGTGTTACAGAAATTGAGGCTGCGGCAGTGAGCCTAGGTGAATTTGGTCAAGCATCAAGATTTCAAGATGCTGTGATTAACCAAAGAATAAAGGTAAAAGACTCGACTTGTCCAGCTTTACATGCACAACTTCAAGCCACAGAAAAGTCTGTTCCATTTATGCCTCTACGGGGAATAATAGGATCTGATTTATTAGAATATAGAGATGATTGGAAAGTTATCAAAAATCCTATGGAATGTTCAGGAAAAGAAGGTGAAGAGATAATTTTATTACCTGCAGTCCAGTTAGATGTTTTAGTTTTTCATGCTACTAAATCTGATAAGAATGGGAATATTCAGATAGGAAGAAGAAGAGAATTAGCTACATTAGCACATGCATCAAAAAAAGTTTTTGTAACTGTTGAAGAGATAGTTGACGAAGATTTTTATGAAAACGAAGTTAATGCCGCAGCAACATTACCCGCTCTATATATCGATGGCATAGCAGTATCAAAAAATGGTGCATGGCCATGTGGTTTAACAGGAAAATATAATCCAGATTTAGAAGAGTTGAAAAATTATTCTTTAGCAGCAAAAAATCAAAATACATTTGATTCTTATATGAGGGTTTTTTTAAATTCTGATAATTTAAAAGCTGCTCAGTGAACAAGCTAGACTTAAAGTTTGAAGAATTATTAATTAGTATTTTATGTGATTTATTGTCAAATGATAATCACGTTGCTGTAGGAGCGGCATCTCCAATACCTGGTGCGGCGGCACTTTTAGCCAAAGAAGAACAAAAGATAAAAGGTAAAAAACTAAGAGTTACTATTCTTCACTCACTTCGCTTTAATAATTTTACAGATGGAGCAAGAGAATTATTTGATTGTGCAGCTCAAGGCAGAATAGATACCTTTTTTCTAGGTGGTGTTCAAATAGATGAACAGGCTAATATTAATTTAGTTGGTACTGGTGATTATCCAAACTTAAATAAAAGATTTTCAGGCTCTTTTGGTTCTGCATTAATGTATTATGTAGTCCCAAAGGTTATTTTATTTAGGGAAGAGCATTCGAAAAGAACGTTAGTAAAAAAGGTAGATTTTATTTCTGCACCAGGTGTTTCTGACAAAAATTTGTATCGACCAGGAGGTCCTAAATTTTTGCTAACAAACAAAGCTTTATTCAGTTTTAATAAAAGAAAAAAAGTTTTTTGTTTGGAGAAGACAGCTCCAGGTATTAATCAAAATGACATAGAAAAAATAACTGGCTTTAAATATGATTTAAACAACGAAATCAAAAACTTTACATACCCTTCTAAAGAAAGATTAGATATTTTAAGAAAAGTTATTGCTCCAATGGTATCAGAGTTTTATCCAAATTTTGCAAAAAGAATATGGTTTAGGTAATATTTTTTAGCCTCATTTCTCTCCAAGCGATGTATGATGTAGATCCTAAAATTAGAATGCCACCAAGCCATAATGTTATCTCTGGTGTCTCGAAAAATAGTGTATAACCCAATAATGCTGACCAAATTAATCTTAAAAAATCAAACGGGAGTAACATTGCCACTTCTCCTCTAGCTAGAGCACTATTCATTAAAGTTTGTGCTAATGTACCTGCAAAAGATATAAAAAATAAAATTACAATTTGTTCAAAAGTAGGATTGGTCCATACAGGAATAGCAACAAATAAAGTTGCTGGTATAAGTCCTATGCCTGCATATAATGAAATTGTTATAGCATTGTCTGTTTTTGTAAGCTGTTTAATAAAGATTAGACAAATTGACCATAAGAATGCAGAAAAAATTATTAAAAAAGATCCAATTTCAATTGAAATATCAGGTCTTATAACAATCAAAGTTCCAATAAAACCTAGTATTAAAGCTGTTAACCTTCTGATTCTTATTACTTCTTTTAAAAATAAAATAGATAATATAGTAGCAAAAATGGGGACTGTAAATCCTAGGGCAGTAGCTTCAGCTAATGTAGTTATGCTTAATCCGTAAAAAAAGCAAATTAAAGCTACAGAATTAAAGATTATTCTATAAATATGAATTTTAGGTTGTTTCGTAATGAATATTGTATAACCATTATTTACAATTATAGGAGCAAGTACTAGTGCTACAAAAACGTTTCGGAAAAAGGCTATTTCAAAGGGGTGTATTTCCTGAGAGAGATATTTAACCGCACTGTGCATCACTACAAAACAAAAACCTGACACAATCATTAATATTATTGCTAAAATTCTTTTAGGGATTAAAGGCAATTTTTGTTTAATGTTGGAATAAATCCTTGAAAAAAAAATCAATTTAATTAATTTGAAAATAATTTCATTGATTTTGTCTATTTGCAATTAAATTTTCAACAACATTTGGATCTGCAAGAGTTGAAACATCTCCAAGATCACTATATTCGTTAGCTGCAATTTTCCTTAATATTCTTCTCATGATTTTTCCTGATCTTGTTTTTGGTAATTGAGGTGAAAATTGGATTAGATCGGGTGTAGCTATTGGGCCGATCTCTTTACGAACCCAGGTCTTTAACTCTTTCAATAACTCTTGACTATCTTCAGTACCAATATTTAAAGTGACATAGGCATATATACCTTGTCCCTTTATATCATGAGGATATCCAACTACTGCTGCTTCAGCAACATTAGTGTGAGAAACCAATGCAGATTCTACTTCTGCTGTTCCCATTCTGTGGCCAGATACATTAATAACATCATCAACCCTTCCCGTAATCCAATAATAACCATCTTCGTCTCTTTTACATCCATCGCCTGAGAAATATTTTCCTGGAAAAGTTTTAAAATAGGTTTCTATGAAACGTTCATGGTCACCATAAACGGTTCTCATTTGACCAGGCCAGGACATTTCTATACATAAATTTCCTTCTGTAGCCCCAGAAAGTTCATTATTTTCATTATCCACCAATATAGGTTTTATCCCGAAAAATGGTTTTGTAGCAGAACCGGGTTTTGTTTCCGTAGCACCTGGCAAGGGTGTAATCAAAATTCCACCAGTTTCTGTTTGCCACCAAGTGTCAACTATAGGACA
>CETU01169717.1_pt1 | contig 14236 bp, 11 predicted proteins | sample 356531 | NCBI WGS metagenome assembly CETU01 (sample SAMEA2623488, study PRJEB7988) | marine metagenome | isolation source: saline water (ENVO:00002010), including
GATGGGTGGTCTGATAGTCAGGAGGATGATTGTGGAACTAATTCCACTGATAACAATTCCACCCCTTCTGATACTGATTCGGATGGTACATGCGACACCCAAGATATGGATGACGATGGAGATGGTTGGAATGATTTTGATGAGATAAATTGCTACACTGATCCACTAGATTCCAACTCCGTACCCTTAGATACAGATAGTGATGGCATATGTGATATCTTAGATACGGACGACGATGATGATGGTTGGACTGATTCTGAAGAACTAAATTGTGGTACCAACCATACAGATTCTACCTCGTTACCGTCAGACACAGACTCAGATGGAACATGCAATTATCTTGATGACGATGATGATGATGATGGGTGGTCTGATAGCCTTGAAGAACTATGTGGAACGAATGGAACAGATAACGAGAGTTACCCCCTAGACACCGACTCTGATGGAACTTGTGACAACATGGATGTTGATGATGATGGAGATGGGTACAATGACACAGAGGACAGTTTTCCTTCTGACCCTTCAGAGTGGAAGGACACCGATGGAGATGGTGTAGGAGACAATTCAGACTTCGATGATGATGGAGATAGTTGGGATGATGAAGCCGAATTTTTCTGCTTTACAGATTCATTGAACTCATCGAGTTTTCCAACAGATACAGACTTAGATGGGGAATGTAATTATCTTGACAACGATGATGATGGCGATGGAGTCTTGGACGTCGATGATTTATTTCCACTAGACAATAGCGAATCTGGAGATTTTGACCAAGATGGTATAGGAGATAATGCGGATACAGATGACGATAATGACACTTGGTCAGATATTGATGAATTAGATTGTGGAACGAATTCTGAAAATTCCTCCGACATACCTTCTGACTTTGATAATGACCTAATTTGTGATGTTGTTGACCAAGATGACGATAATGATGGATATAATGACGATTTGGACGTATTTCCAAAGAATTCAGCAGAATGGTTGGACACAGACTTAGACGGTCTTGGAGATAACGAAGACCAAGATGATGATGAAGATGGTTGGTCTGACTCCGATGAGACTAACTGTTCCACTAATTCTCTGGATGATACTTCTACCCCCATCGACACTGACGCCGACTCAGAATGTGACTACTTGGATTCTGATGACGATGGAGATGGTGTAGATGATTCAATCGATTTATTCCCACTAGACCCCAATGAATCATCTGACCTTGATGGAGACGGTACTGGGGACAATTCTGACAGCGATAGAGATGGTGATGGAGTGGAAAACATAGTCGATTCTTTCCCAGAAGACCCTGCTGAAAATATCGATACTGATGGTGATGGAATTGGAAATAATGCTGACGAGGACGATGATGGAGATGGTTGGACTGATGAGTATGAAACTTCGACTGGTTATGACCCATTGGACTCTTCTTCTGCACCCGTCGATACTGATGGGGACGGAATAACAGATAACACAGATACAGATGACGATGGTGACGGATATTCCGATTCCGAAGAAGCGTCTTGCGCTTCTGATCCATTAGACGTTAATTCCGTACCATCAAATTTCGATGGCGATAGTAAGTGTGACGAATTGGATGATGATGATGATAACGATGGAGTTGCAGATGTTTTCGATGATTTCCAATTCGATTCTTTAGAGCATAAAGACACAGATGGAGATGGTGAAGGTGATAATTCCGACTTTGATGATGATAACGATGGTTGGTCAGACTACGCAGAAGAACAATGTCTGACAATTTCAACGGATGCTAATAGCATACCAGAAGATTCGGATGGAAATGGAATTTGCGATCTCAATGAAGGTAGTGGAAGTGGATTAATGCCTGGTTTTGGCGCATTGGCGACAATTTCTATCCTTAGCCTTGCGGCTTTCGCAAGAAGAGATTGATTGGCGCCGACAGCAGGACTCGAACCTGCGACCTGCGGATTAACAGTCCGCCGCTCCACCAACTAAGCTATGTCGGCCCAACCTGCGGCTGGAACATTCCTTCATCAATCAATCGCTAGTGAGTCCACAACAAATCGGGCAATGTTCTTTCATTCCCACTCGATTGTACCGGGTGGTTTGTGAGTAATATCATACACCACTCTATTCACCTGGCCTTTCAAAGAATTAGTAATTTCAGTGCTAATCTCGGCTAGTATTTCATGGGGTATAGGTGAGTATCTAGCGGACATACCGTCCAAACTAGTTACTGCACGAACCACAACGGTTTCTCCATGTACTCGAGCATCACCGTGAACGCCAACAGAACGGACGGGGAGTAATGCGGCGAAGTATTGCCAAGGCAGATCACATTTACCTTCAGCCGCTGCTTCCATCAGTCTAGTCTCTACTATGTGACAAGCTTCACGACAAGCCTCCACCCTTGGTCGAGTTAAATCGCCAAGAACTCTTACCGCTAAACCAGGCCCGGGGAACGGTTGTCTTTCGCTAGATTTTACTCCAAGTTCACGAGCAATCTGCCTTACTTCATCTTTGTAAAATTCCCGTAGTGGCTCGACAATTGTCATATCAACATCTTCGGGTAATCCACCTACGTTGTGGTGGCTTTTGATGACATCTCGCTCACCACCACCGGATTCAATCCAATCTGGAGCGATAGTTCCCTGTACGAGGAATTTCGCACCACACTTACTTTGTTCCTCTTCAAAAACTCGAATGAATTGTTCGCCAATCACCTTACGTTTTTCTTCAGGGTCAGTGACTCCTTCGAGGTTGCTAAAAAAACGCTCAGATGCATCTACTACTTGTAGAGCAATACCCATTTCCATAAACATTTCACGAACTTCTTCTGTCTCTCCCTTGCGCATAAATCCGGTATCGACGTAAACACAGTGCAGTAAACTTCCAACAGCACGGTGCGCGAGAACAGCAGCCACGGTGCTGTCAATGCCTCCTGAGCAAGCAATAATTGCTGTGTCATCAATCTGTGACTCCAGTGCCTCGATAGCCTCATCGACTAGCATCTGGGTATTCATCAATGACTTCACCCCTGAATCGACTCATCATCTGAGATTACTTTCGCAGTCATCGCGGATCTGTAGTCAGAATAAGCAGCAGCTAGTGAATCATTGGAACTTGCTAGAATCTGTACTGCTAGTGCCCCAGCATTGTCGCCCCTATCTACGCCAACTGTAGCTACTGGCATCCCTGGTGGCATTTGAACAATGGAAAGTAATGAGTCTAGAGGAACCTTACCTCCAACAGGGACTCCAATTACTGGCTTCGTTGTCATTGAGGCGATTACGCCTGGTAAAGCCGCCGCTACTCCAGCCATCCCAATGAAAACCTTGCAACCGTCAGATTCCGCTTTTTCGATTATTCCTTCGAGATATTTTGGGGCTCGATGTGCAGAAGCGACTCTAATTTGATAACTAACGTCAAACTTTTCGAGTACACCTCTACATTTCTCAGCAATTGGCATATCAGATTTGGAACCGAGAACAACACAGATGTCCATGACACCTCGCGTAACGGTCGGTTAAAATGCCTGCCGAATGAAATCGCTCACGATTATTTCTCATTCCTCTTCATTCGGAAAATAATGTTCGGGCCAAATCTCACCTGAAATTTTAGTTGGTGGATTTTCTAATAGAGTATGAAACTGCTGATTTTCGGTAAAGCAAGTCGAGAATGGGTCATGTAAAATTCCACTTTTATGTTTCAAATTAAATGCAACAAAACTAACCTCTCCACGAGTTACACCAACTATGTCTGCTGTGTAATTTGGTAAATCGCCTTCCCAAATTGCCAAAGGTCCGTTTTTATGACGTTTCGAAATACTCCTCCATCCTTTGGATAAAATATCTTCAGAGTAATCTTCCACTTCTATTGGCAATAGCCACCTTGCCGAATTCCGATTAGCGGCAGAGACTATGTTCTGTATTGTTTTGTAATGTGCAATACAAAAAAATAGGAATGAAAACCAACCAATTCTACTGTCTATGAAAATATGAAGAGGGAAAACTAAGACTCCTAAAACTATGAATGTAATATCAAATGGATGAAATTTAGATGGAAAACTAGGAAATCTGTTGGGTAAACCATCTTTTTGATTGATGATTGGAGTCAATAATAACCAACTGGCTAGGAATAGTATAGTTGCCACAGTTTGGTCATCTGGAGTCCTCCCTGGAAATGCCAATGGAACCGCAGAGGCAACGAGGAAAAATGGAGCCCAAGCAGTGGGATAGAGGACTTTCTGGCCTACAGGTTGCAACCTCTGTCTAGCCCAACCTCTTCGCGATGATGATTTCGAAATAGTATCCCAATTTTCCCCAGGATTCACCTCCCCTGTGATATGTAATGGAGCCTTTTCGGAGTTTGGGAACCAGTTCGGCGAACCCATTAGCAAATCCGAGTCGCCTGCGGCCTGCATGCTAACCCGACATGAATCGTATATTTGGTTAGCCCGAAAAAAGAGAGTCAAATTTTAGTCGAATTCCTTTCGCAAAACTAGACTTCTAGCTGCAAGAACTTCGTCTACACGTCTGACATCAGTATCATGAGGTGCTGTTTGTACTAACTCAGGATCTTCAGAAAGAATTGTCAGGAAATCTTCAGCGAACTTATCCAAAACTTCACGGCTTTCAGTTTCAGTAGGTTCTATCATCAAACATTCTGGTACAATCATTGGGAAATATAGTGTAGGTGACATGTAACCATAGTCAAGCAGACGTTTTGCAACGTCTTTTCCAGTGACTCCAGTAGTCTCCTTCAGAGGCTGCATACTTAGAGTAAATTCGTGTTTTACCACTTCCGCGGGAGCCCCGTCTATTGGCATGCAGTGAATTGCATCTCTTTTGTCTGAATTCGCATTCATGATTTGATAACGGAGATAATTTGCGTTTAGTACGGCATGCTCACTCATCAATTCTAATTCCTTACCATAACGGCGATAATATGCCCATGCTCGTACCACCGCACCGGCATTTCCGTGCCATTGCTGAACCTTGCCGATAGTACTGTCTGGTGTTCTCCAGAAATATCGATAACCATCTCCGGTAACTCCCCCATCTTCGGCCACTTCTCTATCTGCGATAGGAGATGGTAAGAACTCTGCAAGATGTTCTTTGACTCCAATAGGTCCGCTTCCGGGCCCGCCACCACCATGAGGTTGACTGAAGGTTTTGTGTAGGTTGTAATGAACAGCATCGAATCCCATTCTACCCGGATCCGTTTTACCCAAAATAGCATTGAAGTTGGCCCCATCGTAGTACATTTGTCCTCCAGCAGTATGAACAATTTCTGCTGCTTTGGCTATCTCAGGTTCAAAAATTCCGAGTGTGCTAGGATTTGTAATCATCATTGCCGCTGTGTCTTCACCTACAGCTGCCCTCAATGCTTCAAGATCTAAACGTCCATCATCACCACTTGGAATCTCGACGATTTCATAGCCGCACATTGCCGCAGATGCAGGATTTGTTCCATGCGCAGAATCTGGAACGATTACTTTGTCTCTTTGATGGTCGCCGTTTGAACGGTGATATTCTTGAATACAACGAATCGCAGTGAATTCACCCTGGGCTCCCGCAACTGGCTGGAGTGTCACTTGATCCATACCAGCACAGATTTCCAGCATTTCTTGCATTTCGAAATAGATAGAAAGTAAACCTTGGATTTGATGTTCCGGTTGTAAAGGATGAACCCTATCTATACCCGGTAACTGAACAATTCTCTCGTTAATTCGGGGATTATGTTTCATTGTGCATGAGCCGAGAGGATAGAATCCCGTGTCAATGCCAAAATTACGTTGGGACAATAGGGTGTAGTGTCTGACTAATTCAGGCTCACTAGCTCGTGGCCAACGGGGAAGATTCGCCCTTCTGAGCGATGCTGGAATCGTATTCAAGGAATCATCAATGATTGGTTCTGGTTGCGCCCAACCAGAACCTTCAGCACCGTTGAACTGGAAAATATCGCTCAAGCAGACACCTCCTCAACCCATTCTGAAAGAGATGACACTAGGGCGTCAATATCCGATTTGGTTGTCCTCTCATCACACCCTATCAATAAACAGGAAGACATTGACTCCCACCAATCGCCCATAGGAAATCCACCAAGAACTCCAACGGAATCCATGTATGCGACCGCATCTGCTGCATTACCGGGTAATTTGACAGCAAATTCTCTGAAATTTGGTGTATCAGGATCGACTAATTCTACCCCAGGTATTCCAGTAACCGCTTGTTTTGTCACCTCGGTTGTAGCCGCAACTCGCAGTGCTAGTTTCTGCAAACCTTCTGGACCTAGTAATGCCATATGCATAGCGCCCATTAGCGCAATGAGTGTTTCATTGGAGCAAATGTTTGATGTTGCCCTATGGCGCCGTATATGTTGCTCTCTAGTAGATAGAGTAAGAGTGAAAGCATCTTTTCCATCTTCATCGAGAGTTTTTCCGACAATTCTTCCAGGCATTAGTCGCAGGAAATCTTTCTTGCAGGCAAACAAGCCGTAAATCGGCCCTCCTGCCGTTGGACCGATACCAAATGGCTGGCCTTCCCCCACAACAATATCAGCGCCATAATTACCTGGTGCTTCGACAATTCCCAAGGATACAGCATCAACCCCGACAATCAAAGCGGTATTTTCGCCGATTATCTCCTTCAATTGAGAAATTCCCTCATCTAATTCTCCGAATGCATTTGGTTGCTCGACATAGACCGCACAAGCACCTTGGGCTTCTGTTGCGGATTCGAGATTTACTCTACCATCCATACCATGCTCTAGTGTACGTAATTCAATACCTACACCTTGGGTATAATTTTCTATTACAGACATTCGATGTGGAGGAACAAATTGAGAGACATATACAACTCCTTTTTGTGTAGCCTTACGCCCTTTTACTCGCACCGCACAGGTAATTGCCTCCGCAGCGGCTGTACTAGCATCGTACATTGAGACGTTGGATACAGGTAAGCCTACCAGCTCTGAGACCATAGTTTGGAATTCCCACATTGCTTGCAACATTCCTTGGCTAACCTCTGGCTGATAGGGCGTGTATGAAGTAAGAAATTCACCACGTGTTGCTAACATAGGAACCATAGTTGGAACAAAATTTCTAGATAACCCGGCAGATAGGAAAGACGGTCTTGAATCTAAGTCGATATTAACCCCCAATAGATGTTGGGCGTCGGCCCATATTTCTTCTTCGGATTGAGGGCCGCGAAGAGGAAGTGAATCTGTTCTTCGGACATCTTCAGGTATATCTGAAAACAAGTCATCCATCGATTTCAAACCCATTGATTGAAGCATTTCTTGCTCTCTTCCAAGATTTGGCAACTGGTCCATGAACGCACACCTCTTACCCTAGGGCAGTGGTGCTGAAATGCGGGTGGTGCTTCAATAGTTCGTTGTAGAATTCAAACACTGAATACCGACACACTCTTAGGTCAAAAGACAAGGACGCATATCAGTGGTACAGTGAAGGTAGCAGTCAGCGCCCCAGATCACTTTGTTGCTCCATACATAATGGACATGCTAGGAGACGCTGCTGTTGAGATCCCCACCGAGGCTATGGAAGACTCGATGATTCTCGATGCACTGCTAACCTCATGCACTGCAATCATTCACATCAACTCAAAGCCATCTGATTCTACATTTGGCAGAAATGATAGGGAAACTTTGCTCCGGATGCGGGAACAGTCAAGGCCTATTTTAGACGCTGTAGATAGGCACGGAGAATTACATTTGATAATCGTCGGAACCCTAAGAGTCCACCCCCAATGGGAACCTGATGGCCCATACTACGGGTATGATTCAACCCTAGCCCCAAGAGACACTGCGGCAGAGGGTCAGTTATGGATGGAAGAAATGGCACTCGAGAGAGCCCAAGCGGAGAGACCAGTGAGCATTATTCGGGCCTCAAACGTTCAAGGAGTTCTCTTAGACGGTTCTGAAGCAAATGGATTACTACATCAATGGGCAATGGAGTGCATGATGGGTTGGGTAAACATTCCAGGAGATGGTTCTGACGTCAAAGACTTCGTTCACGTACACGATTTGGTTTCGATTATTGGAGCCGTTTTAGAAAGCCCTCCTCCCACTAGAGAAAGCATTGCAGTTGGATCGGGTAAGGCAATCACCATGAGTGACCTAGCCGCAATTTACAATCAAAAGACTGGCTGCGAATCAGAATTCGGTCAAGATGATTCACAAGAAGTGTTTGGAATAGTGGACGCTCGTGACCTTGAGATGAGATTTGGATTTACACCTCAGATTAGCCTCGAGGAAATGCTTCAGGAAGCGTTTGAATTCGCAGGTCACTGAGCGTACAATTCTAGCCTTTTTCGGATTCCATTCCACTTGTGCATTGAAAGAGTCAAATTAGACGATTGATTAATTCTTATATCGGACATATCCATACTTGGCTTGAGATGTATTTCGACATCACCAACGCCTTCGATACTACCAATAATTGTTTGACCACCACGATATTCATCATCTATACCGATCGAAAATGTCCTTTCGATTTTTTCGACTCTGACCGACGCAATAGCGGTCAGTCCTTTGGTTGATTCAACGATTTCAATCTGGTCGTTTAGAAATCTCGATTCACTCAATGCTGCGGCTACTGATACCAAATCTAGCCCGATATCTTCGGCATCTGGTTCTGAGACCGATTCGGGTTCGGGGATGGATGTAGATTCTTGCTCGACTTGAGTTTCAGTTTCGGTGACTGAAACTTCCTCTACTGGAACTACACTGTCCATTACCACGCCAGCGGCTTGATCGATTACCGTGTTTACCACAGCATCTACAACGGCATCTTGCGGAGTTTGACCTTCTAATCCTGCTTGTGTGGCTACTGCTGCCGCTCCCACTCCAACAGCGCTAGCTACAGCAGCAGCTTTGGCTAAATCTTCCGCAGGAGGTAGGTTTTCCACGATGTTTGCAAGTATGGAATCCGCGTTTTTTGACCACATTCTTCTAGCAGGAGATTGGAAAAGGAAGGGTAATTCGCTAATTTTTTGTTCTGCGATTTCGTCTGCAGCAGCCCTAGCTTCGCCTATACTCTGATTCGGATTTGAAAGCATGTTTTCTAAATCATTGACAAATTCCGGACCCATGTCTGACATCATTTTGTCGACTGAATACAAACCATCGCTCGAAGGAGATGTTGCTTGTTTTTCTGCTGTATCAGTAGGTTCCAATGGTACCGGAACGATTTCCTCTGCCACTGCTTCTACATTGAATTCAACGTAGGCTATTTCTTCACCAGCATCATTGTTCATTCTGATTGTCCAATTACCTTCACCTGGATTTTCAAAAATATGAGTTCCGATAGATTGGCCTTCCATATCAAAGTACGAAACTCGATTGTATCTATTCACTGTTGCATCACCGTGTTCAGTATCTGCTGGAACAATCCCCATCCAAGAATCAGCACCTAACATAGGTCCTGTAAAATTAACCGATATCGATTCGTTTGACATGTATGTTCCTTTTTGTAATTCTATTCTGATATCGGTGGTTTCTTCATTTTCTGCTTCCTTTGCATTAGGAGTCATGCGGTCACCAACAGCTGTTATTGTGAGCATACCAACACCTACCCACCTTCGAGTACCTAAGGGAACACCTCCTGAAGAAGGTGGCCTTGTCCAACCGCCATCATAGAGGTCCTTACTACCATCAGTTCGCCTTTTGTGCAAGCTCCAAGACTTAGCGCCTCCAGCTGACATATTGTAGAAATAGAGAGTATGTCCTGATGGTTTTGAAAAACTGGGGCTTCCATTGATATCTTCTCCACGTAGATAACTCCCATTATATTCTGGAATAGTATGCCCTTGGATGGTTATTTCGTTGGTTTCGGCAGTTACAGCACCAGCCTGTCCTCCCCCCGCTAGGGATAGAACTTCAGCAAGGTCAAGTGCATTATCACCATCATTGTCAAGAGCCGAGAAAACTGCTCTAATGATTGCATCTGGAGCATTTTGGCCTGTGATTGAGGCTATGGCTAGGCTGAATTCTTGAGGATCTAAACTGCCATCGTTGTTGATATCGAATTTTGAAAAAATTGCCTCGGCACTAATCCCTTTTTCCTGAATTATCTCTTGTAATTTCTTCAGTGCGACCGCTTCAAATCTCGCGCTCATATGCCCAACTCAATGTTTGGTCAGTATCCTTGGTCAAGAGTATTACGCCGGCGCATCTCTGAATTATCAAACAGAATTAATTCAAATTTCAAACAAATGGTGGTGATACAACTTCAGCTCTGACACGCCTTCGAGGACTGGCTTGAATCCAAACCTCGGAACCAATTTCAACGTTCTCGAGATAGGCCATGGCAATACCAGCGCGATTTAGAGAAGGCGATGGGCAACCACTGGTAACATAGCCTAAAATTTCTGATTCGTCATTATTTGAAAGTTTTACTTCATGTCCCAAACGAGGTGCTGGACCACGGTCTAAGCATCTCAGACCATGCCACCTTATGTTAGATTCAATAGAGGAAATGACCGAATCTCGACCTACAAATTCATGATCTAAATCTAACCCGAAAGGTACCGCTGTTTCGGCAGTATTTCGAGCTAGAAATTTGACTGGTAGTGAATCATCAGGATTTAATCCAAGGCCAGGCCATAGGAAATCTTGTCCTGATAACAAATATCCTTTTTCCAACCGTAATGTATCCCTAGCACCAAGACCAACTGGCACCAAGCCATGGGATTCTCCTTTTTCCAATAGAAGATTCCAAAGTGTTGGTGCTTGTTCATTAGTCACGAAAATCTCTGCTCCACTTTCACCCGTGTACCCTGTTCCCTGTATCCAACCAGTGATTCCTGCGTCATTGGTGAGAATTTCTTGACATTTGAATCGGGAAATTCTGTTCGAATCACCCAAGGCTGCAGTTAGTATCTCTCCCGAATTCGGACCTTGTAGAGCAATGATACTGGTATCACCAGAGAGATTTTCGATGGTAATGGAACCATCCTTCGGTAATAACTCAGTTAACCATTTCCACATAGTCGGAACCATGGATGCATTGGGAACGCCAAGTACACAGGTATCGGATTTTACTGCAAAAATCATATCGTCAATAATGTGTCCATCGAAGTCTAGAAAATGAGTGTAACCGCATCTACCAGTTACGAAAGAAGAAACCTTCTGAGTTGAAATACTCTCGAGCCATTCTCTAACATTATCACCTTCGAAGGAGAAGAACCCCATGTGTGAAACATCGAACATTCCAGCTGTTGAACGGCATGCGAGATGTTCCTCTTGTATCGATGAGTACCAGATAGGCAACTCGAAGCCGTGGAAATCAACCATTTTTGCGGTTGACTCTAGATGGCAATCAAACAAGGCGGTTCTGACAGGTGGACTATCGGACACAAACCTTGGCGGAAGCCACAGGTGCAATAATCTCTCTATTGCACAGTGTCAGATAAATCCGTCTTCGCAGAATTATTTCGACAAAACATATAGGACAAAGTTTTAAATAAGACAAGTTAGACTATACAACCAAGAGTTAACATGAAAGAACAGGACACTGGTAGTCGGCAAACAAGGAAAGTGAGTGCAATGAAGAACACAAAAAGAAACAAACAATTTGTTACTGGAGTAAGGCCTTCTAAGGCTAGAAATACAGAGAGTGTATCAGGTGCTTGCGAAGTTTGTGGTAGTGATGAGTGGGACACTGATGACGTACGCGGTGAAACCAGTTGTGCAGTATGTGGCTTTGTAGCTGCACAGAATATGATAGACCCTGGAGCCGAATGGGTAAATCACTCAGATGGAAATGATAGGAGTAGAGTAGGTGCACCTACGACACTTACCATATCGGACAAGGGCCTATCGACTGAAATAAGCAGGACTGACCTTACCACGGGTGCAGCCAAGCGGCATGGAATGACTGGAAAGGCTGCTCGAGATTGGCGTAGGAGACAGCGTATTGACCAACGAAGCAAAACTAGAGATTCACGTGCTCGAAATCTAACAACCGCGATGCAATTCATCCGAGATCGTGGGGATTTGCCGCCTCAAATCGAACAGCAAGCGGCTTCACTTTACAGGCACTCGGTTGAGCGCGGTTTAGTCACTGGCAGAAGTATTCGTGGCGTATCAGCAGCTTGCGTATACATAGCGGCAAGAGAGGCTAGGATACCTCGACAGATTGAGGAGATCGCTGAAGCTTTTGATATGCGAACCGAGGTTGAAGAGAAGGAATTGAAGAGAACAATTAGGCTAGTTGCTCGCAATCTAGGCACTCATCACATTACTAGGCCTGACGAATATTTCGAAAAATTCCATTCTGACCTACAACTTCCTCCAGCAGTTCTAGGGGCAGCCAAGGATATGTGGAAAAAAGTTGGAAATGATTTGTCATGGCAAGGAAAGAAACCTTCTGGAATTGCTGGAGTCATTCTCTATCGAGTCTCACAAGAGAGCACTTCACCCCGAACTCAGAGTGAAGTTTGCAAGGTTTCTGGAATCAGCGAAGTCACTCTTCGTGGCTTACTGAAGATTCTCAATCAGCTTGCGCCTCCAATTGAGGCTTGATGGTGGACGCTGGGGGATTTGAACCCCCGGCCCCCTGGTTGCAAACCAGGTGCTCTTCCAAGCTGAGCTAAGCGCCCCGTGAGCCTGCCGACTTGGCAGGGGTTCTTGAGTTCAACCCCCATTCAATGAGCCATTAGTTGTTGTTTGTCTTTAGTGGAATTGATATTTTTACAAGTAGAATTGAAATCCAACAGGCTTGGCGAGTATTCTGATACAAGTCGTGGTTAAGTTGCAGATTGCTGGCACTAGAAATCTCAGGGATGAGGTAAAAATAGAGATTCTTAGAATTACTTTGGCTCTCTTTGCTATCTTATTGATTGCACCAGCTGCATCCGCCCATGATGGTATGACATTCGAATTCAATATGGAAAATAATTCTGTACAGCCAGAAGAGGCGGAAGTCAGACTAAATGATTCTGTGATTTTCTATAATTTAGTTACAGACAGTAATCGAACAATTACATTCTCTACTGAGGGTGCTAATCGCACGATTGATTGGCAATGCTCTTCAGGCCCATCAGATTCAACAACCAATTCAGATGAATGTAAAATTTGGTTTGATCCGAGCCTCTACAAAGCCACGATTATTGAGATACAAATTTACGAAAATGATTCGCTTTGGAATATATTTAATCTGACCCTTCTTGAAGATAGTCACGATGAAAACGGCCCCCCTGATGGTGGATTCAACCTGCCAGGAAATAATCAACAACCAACTGGGTCAAGTGATGAAATTGGATTAGAAAATATATTTCTAATCACTGCAATAGTATCTTTTTCAGCCGCCGGATATATCTGGATTAGTAGGAACTTTTTCGGAGAATCTTCGAATATGATGTCAAAGCAGGATGGAGAAGAATGATGCAGAATGCACAGGTCATATCGGTGATGCTTGTCACCGTATGCTTGCTAACCGCAGGTTGTTTGGCTGAGGAAAAAAGTCCTTTTTATGGAGAAGAAATCAAACCAGCAGTAGGTGTAGAAGACTTCATCTTACTAGACGAGAATGGTGAACCTTATGCCCTAAGCCAATTAGAAGGAAAGGTTATTGTCATCGCATTCCTATTTACCAGATGTCCTGATATTTGCCCAATTGTGAGTGCTAATTTGCACTATGTTTCTGAGCAATTAGGCGATGCGTATGGAGAAGATGTCGCAATTCTATCTATCACTGTAGACCCTTGGACCGATAACTCAAATTTGCTTAAACAATATTCAGATGAACGAGGTTTCCATTGGCCACACCTCACAGGTAGTTTGGAAGAGTTACAACCGGTATGGATTAATTTTGATGTTGGACTAACTACCTATGATTCAGACCAAGATGAGGATGGAGTTGCTGACGGATTTGATCGATGCGCTGATACTCCCGAAGGCGAAGAGGTTGACCACGACGGTTGCGGTGTTGACACTCAACAATCCGAGGATACCACCGTAACTGTCAACCACCACCCGCTTAGTTACTGGATTGACCACACCACAGGAACAATCATTGTTGACAAAGATTTCAATCAGAGGGTTTGGTGGGGAGATTCCGATTGGAATGCAGAAATGGTCTTGGAGGACATAAAATATCTACTCGAGGAATAAATATGCGTCAGAAATTTTTTGCAATTCTGCTTGTTTCAATCATGCTATCTGGGTGTTTAGGTCAAGACGACAATGATATCGAATTCAATGGAATAGAATATCGAGAACCACCTGATGCGCCTGATTT
>CETU01008952.1_pt1 | contig 14136 bp, 37 predicted proteins | sample 356531 | NCBI WGS metagenome assembly CETU01 (sample SAMEA2623488, study PRJEB7988) | marine metagenome | isolation source: saline water (ENVO:00002010), including
TTTAGTTGTGAAGATATACGAATTGGTAAAACTAGAGAAGAAATTAACAGAGATTTATCACGCACTATGTTTGAAGTAGATAGTATACTAAACCATACACAGTATCAGCTTGACTCAACAGGCATAGATGGAACGTATTACTTAAATATGCAAAGGATTAATAATGGTTCTAATTAGAGTTTTGTGCGTGTTAACAGTTTGGCTTTTTATTGCAAACTGTAGCAATGCTACACAAAGTTTAATGCTTGTAGATATAAATGGTACAAAGCATTTTCATACCTTAAGCAGAGTAACTAACATTGGAGACAGTATAAAGTTTTGTGAATTACACGATACATGGGAGTATGTAAATAAAAAATGAAAAATTGTTGTTGTTGTTGTTGTTGTTGTAAGTGTAAAAATGGCTAACGTTATTAGCGAAAATGCTCAAGTTCATATATCCGTAGCGTTTTTAATTAAGGCTATGGTTGCTGTGGCTGTGGTTACTGGTAGCTGGTATCAAGCACAGATGAAATTTGCAGAGCAGGAAAGAAGAATTGAAGATTTGGAAAATAAAGTAACTGTATTAAGTGCATCTGTTGAAGGAATGGAAACACAACATATACAGAAACTCGAAGAAGAAAATAAAAGCCTTATGCAGAGGCTTGGAATTAAAAAGTAAAGGAGTAAATAGTGGCTAAAAAAGAAAATAAAAAAGAAAATGCGCCAATATTAAATCTTGATGGAAAAGAATATGAGATTGAAGCAATGAATGATGACCAAAAAGTTATGGTATCTCATATTGCTGACTTAAATAGAAAGATTGAAACTGCAACTTTTAACTTGCAACAATTACAGTTTGGTAGACAAGCTTTTATTGATGCATTAAAACAAGGATTAAATAATGATGGAAACAAAGATTAACACTATTGATAGAGCTATATCCGAAGATGATTTGGCAGATGTTTGCAAAATAGTACACTACTCATTTATTAAGAATGAAACTGTAGGTGAAGGCGATGATGCAAATACTTATTCTGCATCAACTGTTGGTACGGTAGGCTTGGATGCACCAGATAAAGATAATTTTACTGCTTATAAAGACATAAAAGAATCTGATGTTAAGAAATGGATAGAAGCTAAAATAGGTGCAGACATGCTTGCAGAGATTGAAGCTGGTTTAGATGCACAGATTGCAGAACAAAAAACACCAACAAAAGCAACTGGAAAGCCGTGGGTATAATATGAAAGGTGTAAAACATTATAAAAAAGATGGTACAGTCCATAAAGGTGGTTCTCATAAAATGCCTAATGGACAATTACATTCTGGAAAAACACACTCTAAAAGCAGTGTAAGATTGTTTCATTATAAAGAACTCAATAAAACAGCGCAAGCTAAAGCTAGAAAAAGCTGGAAGAAGAAATGATTGAAAATTGGACAGAACTTGGATTTGCTGGTCTTTGTGCTGGCATATTGTGGTTTACGTTTAAGTGGATGACAGGTGAATTGAATAAAAAAATAGATGATTTACAGGCTATTATAATTAAATTAATAGATGCTAAAAACGATATGGTGGATAAATTTCAAGAGCTTAATGACGAAGTTACTGACCAATTAAATTATATTGAAGCTAAACTCGGAAATGGTAGAGGTTCAAAACAAAAAAGAAAAGCAAAGGTTAAATAATGAAAAAAATGAAAAAAGCTAAAACTAAAAAAATGAAAAAAACCAAAAGCAAATCTAAGAAAAAAAGCTATGGCTATGGTCGTTCTTACTAAAAAGCAAAAAAAAATAGCAAAAGTAGCTCCTCCTAGAAATAAAATTACAAAGGCTGATTTCGACATGTTACGTAAAACTAAAAAAAATAAAAAGAAAAATGCCAAAAGGTAAAACTCGAAGCCGAACACGTAAAAAAAAATCTACCGTAAATAAGGCAGGTAATTACACCAAGCCTACAATGCGTGCTAGATTATTTCGCCAGATACTTGCTGGTTCTAAAGGTGGACCTGCTGGTAAGTGGTCTGCCAGAAAAGCCCAGTTGCTAGCACGTAAGTACAAATCTAAGGGTGGAGGTTACAAGTAGCAATGGCACTTGCGAAAAGCCAAAAGAGTCTGAAGAAGTGGACAAAGCAAAAGTGGGGATACGTAACTAAAGGTGATGAAAAAAAACCAAAGTCTAAAAGGGGTAGGTATTTACCTAAAGCAGTTAGGGAAAGTCTCTCTAAATCCGAAAAAGCATCTACTAATAGACGTAAACGACAAGCTAGCAAAAAAGGAAAATTCAAAGCAAAATACTCAAAGAAAGTTGCTAGAAAAGTGAGAAATGCTTAGAATGGAACAGTTGTTATCTAAATATCCTATTCTTGGAGTGTTTTCAAGTGTTGGTGGCTCTATGTTTCCTTTGATAGAAACGCTATCACCTGTCGTTCAATTTATTGGTATGATTGTAGGTGTATTTATTGGTATATTTACGCTAGCAATTAAATACAAAGAGTATAAAAACTTAAAATAAGGAAATGTTATGTTAGGAGCAATGGTAAAAGAGTATCTGTTTAATGAAAAAAATAAAGAAGAGATTATCAAAGAGCTTAATAAGCATGTAGATATTCCTTTTATTAATGAAAAAACAGAAGCTAAGATAATAAACGCTGTTTACAGTGTGTTTGAGGAAGTATTAGGCAAAGTCCTATCGAAATAATAGCGCATACGCCTGCGTGCGTATAGTTATTACAGCTCTAAGGAGCGCACATGAAAAAAGGTAACTCTAAGTTTAGCCAAGATGACTACATCAAGGGTGCAAAGCTAGCTGAACAATATAATAATCGTTATGCTTCTGAGGTTATGGGAGTACATCCTAGAACTATTAGGAAGTGGAAAGCCTTAGTAAGAAAACAAAAAATAGAAGAAGATTTCACGGTTGAGGATTACCCTACTGGAAATGAGCCTATAGATGAGCTTATAGAAAATAGGGTAAAGAAATATGCCTTAAAAAGTAAGGCAAAAAACCATGAACGCCTAATAAATGTAAGGATAAATGTAGATGGACCTATTGGGATTGCTCATTTTGGCGACCCTCATATTGATGACGATGGAACAAATATAGCAGAATTGCTAGCACACGCTGATTTAGTCCAGAATAGCGAAGGAATGTTTGGTGGAAATATTGGCGACAACCAGAACAACTGGGTTGGCAGGCTAGCACGATTATACGGAGAGCAGTCTACATCTGCAAAAGAGTCATGGAGATTGACTGAATATTTTATAAGTAAAGTCGATTGGCTGTATTTAGTTGGTGGCAATCACGATGCATGGAGTGGTGCAGGGGACCCGTTGGAGTGGATAGTAAGTCAAAAAAACGGAATATTTCACAATAACGGAGTACGTATTAATCTAATATTTCCTAACAAAAAGGAAGTTAGAATCAATGCTAGACACACTTTTGCAGGTCATTCAATGTGGAATACTGCTCATGGGATATCAAAAGCAGTGCAAATGGGGTGGAGAGACCACGTTCTTACAGCAGGGCATACGCACGTAAGTGGATACCAAGTCTTAAAAGACCCAGCTACGGGATTGATTTCTCATGCTATACGGATTGCTAGCTACAAAGAAATGGATAGATATGCAGAAGAAAAAGGATTACCCGACCAAAACATCTTTAAATGTCCCGTTACTATCATCGACCCTCAATATGCTGATGACGATTGCAGACTTGTTACAACGGTTTTTGACCCTTATGAGGGCAAAGATTATCTACGATGGAAGCGTAGCAAAAAAAGCTAGCAAATGCCAAATAGAAACGCTAAACTTCGAAAGCAAGAAAAAAGGAAAAAAAACAATGCCATCAAAAAGTACAAGCGTGAACTCAAAAAAAAGAAAAAGTTACTTAAAGAACCTGTATAGAGATATACAAGAAGTCATCGATACTACTCTTCATAAAATTAGTATGTACAGTGATGATGCTAGCTCGTTAATTTTTAACACGGGTATGGTAGAGTCGGGATACAGGGCGATTATGCAGTATCCAAGCAAGATAGCTCGCTCTTTTTGGCAAGTAGAAAGCGCCACTGCTTTCGATATATTTGAAAACTATTTACGTTACAGAAAATCTATATGGTATGACGTAGTTGATGCGTGTAATTTAGATAGTAAGTACAAAGAAAACATACCTACAAAAGAAGAATGTACTGAGCTTTTGACTACCAACATCGCTTTTGCTGTGTGTATGGCAAGGTTGGTATATAGACGTGTTCCTAAAAGACTACCCAAAGCTAGCGATTTAGAAAGCCAAGCAGAGTATTGGGTAAAGTATTACAACGCAGGTGGCAAGGGAACGGTTGGAAAGTTTATTGAAGCCGTCAATCCCGATATGCTAGCTTAACAAATCAGGTGAATATCAGGTGAAGTAGTACCTACTCCTACTTTACCTTTTTTCTTCTAGTATACTTTCTTTTTTTCCTATACTTCTTTAAGGTCTTAATTGTTTTTGTAGCTAGCAAACCTTTTACTGCGCTTTTTATTATATTATTCATTTTCATTATCTGTCTCAAATTCACTATCAAATCTAATAGTTGCGATAGGATTTTTACGATACGCAATGGGTTTGTTTCTTATATTTGAGTCATCATCTTCTTGTAGATATATTCTAAAATTATACTCTTCCATAGGGTTGTCATGTAAATGCAATACAGCTCTATGATTCCAACCATCATACTCAAAATCTATTTCATTTTTTTTTAGTAATTCTATAAATTTACTGAACTTCATTTTAACTCCTTATTTGTTTTGTGAAATCTTCAATAACTAGCTTATCTGCATCCACCAATCTTTCTCCACACTTAGGACAAGAAACGTACAGGTTGCGTTCTCCGACTCTTGTAATCTCTCTGTGATTTGGGCAAGTGAATGTGTATTCTTTTGGCTTATGATACGTGCTAGTTTCTTTTTCCTTACGCTTGTACGCACCTTCTTCTATCTTAATGACTGTTTTTTCTTTATGTAAGAAGTCAAAGTCAGCAGTCCATCCGTTATTGTTATCGCCTAATAAGAATGGTGTCTGCTTTACTTTCTTATAATATGCAATAAAGTACTCAAGTTTAGGGTTATCTTTCCACATACGCTTGATTAGACCTCTTCTTGCACTATTTAGCTTCTGTACTCTATGTAAACTATCGCCTAAAATCCCATTATATTCTGCAACGACTTTGTCGTAAGGTATTTTTGCAGTAGCAGTAGTAGTAGCAGTTGCAGTAGCAGTGCTATGCGATTGCAATGGGGTCGCCATAGCCTTGCCATCCGATTGCCATCTTACCTGTGCGCCTTTCTTGCCTGCTTCACTCGCTTTAGCACGCTTCTCTTTTTGTTCCAATCTGATTGATTCCATGCGCCTGTTGTACAATCTACCATCCTGTTCATAAAAACATTTAATCACATTCTGTATTGATTGCTCAAAGTCTTTTGGATTACCACACAACCTCGATAAAACTGCTATGTCGTTTGGTACACCATTCTCAAGCCATGCAAAAGCTAGCAACGTGATATAAATGCCACGCTCTTCCATGCTCATAAGTTGTACGTTTATGTCTGTAAGAAAATCACGTGCGTAAAACTGAAACGCAGGGGATTTATTTTCTTTCTTTTGATTCAACATTTACTAGTTCCTCTTGTCTAATTGCTGTTATTCTCTTGTTTTTGTGAACTTCTACGAATAAAGTCCCACTCTCCGAAAAAGATTTTACCTTTCCGAACTCATAATTTAATGCACCTTTCTCATTACGTCCACTAATATACGTTACTAAGTCTCCCTCTTTTATCTCTTTACCATTAAAGTAAATCATCAGTGTAATAGTTATTTAACGAGCCTGTACGTTTAAAACTATTTAATCTACTCATTTCTTTTTCACGAACAGAGCTAACATACTTAGCTTTTTTTATTAATATCTTTGTAGCTTCGTTACTCTTTGATTGCGCTCGTGATAATCTCGATACCTCATTAGATAAATCGTCTATAATTTCTATAAGTTTTTTAACTGTATTTGATTGCATTACAGTAGTATCAAGGTGCAGTTTCATTCTTTCTCCTTTTCTACAAATATCTTACTTATTGTATTTATTCCTCTCAAGTTACCAATCTTTTTATTTCTCCACATAAACACGATGTTTAAAACAAATTGGATAACTTCGTTTGCTTGAGCTAGCTTTGTTTCTAACTCCTCTACACGTTGTTCAAGTTTCTTTTTGGTCATTTCTAAATTTAACATACTCCATGTATTGATTAAAAGTAATTACTGCAAGTGGTTCTTGTCTATCCTCTACAAGTATCTGTGCATCTATAACGGACTCTTTTGGTCGTATATAACTTGCTAGCTTTCGCCTTCCCTTTACCTGCAAGTAAACACCTTCCTGCAACACTACGTCAACTTCATCATCAAGACCCATGCTACGTCCACTACTACCCCAAGTTCTTTTTGCATCAGAAAAACTATTCTCTTGAAGTATCGCAACAATCTTGCGTTCAATTCGATTACCCTTTACTTTTTGTTTTTTCCCCATCAGCAACCTCTTTCTTTATCACTTTTCTAATTTTTTTTATTAATTGATTTGCCAAATCTTCTCTTTGCGTTGATAATCTATGACTTGTAAATCCTCTGTTACGCATGTATGTTTTTCTTCTCATTGTTTCTCCATAATTGTTGGGGTAGAAGCGCCATCCCAATTATCACTTGACCAAATGCCACGCAAGACTCCTCAGTACCCACGTGTTATCAAATCAAGTTTTATTAAGACTCCTACCCCAACCATGTTTAGTTTTTGAATAGGTTGAATTGTCTTGGGTCAAGTATGGTCCATTTACCGATAGCCAATGCTAGCTGTACACCATGACCTCTGTCAATCTGAAACGCATTGTTGACAAAAGAATCCATGCTAATCTTGAATCGTTTCTTAGATTCTCTATCATGCACCATGATGTCTGTTGCTTTCTTACTGCGAGCTTCATCAATAACAGACTTGTCGAATGCTATTGCAGGTGGTTTTCGTAAGAAATGCTTGCTAGCAAACACTCTTTTGTGAAGCATGTTGTCGATAATAACAGCTACTACTTTCCCGTTGCTACCAAAGATAGCGTCTTTGGTATCGCTTGTCTGTGTACTCATTAGTCAAAAAGCTCTTCTTTGAACTCCTCTGTAATGTCAGATACAGACTTTGATTCTTCCCTATCTTCTTCTTTCACTTCTTCCGTAGGTTCTTCATCATTCTTTTCGAGAACGATTCTAAACATCTGCTCCAAGTCAGCGTAATGGGCGTTCTTACCGTCTTGCTTGCTAGCTAACCAAGCTAGGTAACCATCGGGCAAGTCTTTCCATAACTGACCTTTGTGCTTACCAAAATGAACTTCTGTTTCTCTCTCAACGTTCCAATCAACGTCCTTGTATGTGGAAGGGTCGTCTTGATGCGTATTGTTAGCACTACCATTCTGAGTTGTTGTTGATTGATTCATCATTGCATTAGCAACTTCGTCGGCTGACGCTATGCTAGCATCGGTTGAAAAACCAGCAAAAGCCAGCGCTCGTCCGACTGCGCTTGTTTCTGCATTCTCAAGGGCGCTAGTTTTGTTGATAAAAGACGAACCTATTTGCTCTTCTGCATGACCTACAAATACGTGAGTCCCTACTTCAGTTGTAGTTCTAATAGTAGCTTTTACCCTCACGAATCCGTCCATTGATTCAAGCACTTTGGTTTTGATTGAAAGATTGCCTTCCCATTTCTCGTGGGCTTCTGCTACTCTTTCATTTACTGTTGCGTATTCTTTACCTTGTATATTTACAGGCATAGATACTCCTTTCTCGGTTGGTTGAAATCTTTATGGCGAACATATTGAGGTATTACACACAAGGAGGAACTAAATAAAAGATATGCTCGCCATAAAATTACATAGAATAAACTTCTCCTACTGAGTTCCTAATACATTCCTCACAATCTGAATTTACATATAAATTACTACCACACCTAGCACAATGTTGCGACGAATAGGTTTTCTCTTCTAAAGAATAAACATAACCATGTCGTTCTAAATACGACACAATTTTTTTCTTGTCGTTAAGACTTTTCGGTTCTTTGTTGAATTTTATTGTCAGTTTTGCCATGTCTAACTACCTCTGTATCTAAAGATATTCTTGTTTTAACATTTGAGTACCCTGTTACGTCCCCCATTTTGTTTTCCATCTTGACATTATAGTACATAACAAGCGTACTTCCTAACCCATGTTCTAAAACAACTCCTTTTCTGTTTATACTTGGTATCGTGAATTGTTCATATTTATCTAATTTACTTAGCTTCATTTGAAATATCCTAGCTTTATTTTTTTTAGAAAATATATTGCAGTAGTGAAATAGTCAACATAATTTGTGCTGTCTAATATTGTTCACATTCCTCTTACTTTCTCGGTTGAACAGATGGGGGTGCTTTTTTGCACCCCCACCCTCTCTCAAACCTACGCAACCATTTCGCTAGCTTCAGCCATATTTACTTCTTTTCCTGCCTTCTCCCAAGTATCTACATGTTTCCATTCTTGAATAAACTGCTCAACAGCTTTATTGCATCTTAGTCTAAATAACTCAACTTGCTCTGATATATCCGTACCTTCAAGTATAGCTTTGTCAGTTAAGTTGCTAGCTTTCAAATGGTATTCTTTTTTTATTCTACGCTTGGCATCGGTTTGCGCTTCTGCTATCTCTTTTCGTCTTTCAACAAAGTCATTAAGACCAACAATCAAATCTACCAATTTTAGCTCGACAGTACCTATACCACTAGAGTAGTAAGTGCTAAAATTTCCTCTATTGATTTTGCTTTTTAGCATAACAGCAAGATTTCTGTCGTCTAGCCAATCCAATTCTCTACATTCTAATGCTTTAAACAGGGTATTCTTTTCGTCAATCTTGTTTGGTTTTATATCGTTATCTGCTCTTTCCATCTCTCTATTGAAAGAGCTGATTATATCATCAACTCGCTCTTTGAGATATTTCTTTTGTATTTGTGTTAGTGGTTTGATTTTCTCGGTCATCACTTTTTCTCCTTATAGATGATTGTTATTACTTCCATTACTTCCTCGACAGCCTCTGCTACTTTGCCAATACTCTTTGACATATCAATCAAAGCGTCGCCATGAGACTTGAGCGTGCTTGCTATGAGGTTGCCGTCCTGTGCTAGCTTCGCTACTTTACTCTCAAGTAAAGTAACCTTTTCACTTAGCACCTTTTCATATCCTTGTTTATTCTTGGACATCTTTTGTTTCTCCTTTTTTATCAATTCCTAGTACCCATTCTAAAGCCTTTGCATAACACTTCAATTCCTGCACTTTTTCCCAATATTGGTCATTATCAATCGTAGTGGCTTTTTTTAAAGTACTTACAAGATTTTCAATAATTTCTTCTTCAGTTTTTAATTTCACATTAATCTCCTAAGATATAAGTTATGAGTGAGGGTATAAGCAAATCGTGTTTACTTAATTTGCGAAACCATAATCGTCTAGCTTGTATTTCATCAAGCTCTCCGTCTTGATAATAGTTTTCTTGCAACTCAATAGGTTGAAGTATCAAGTCTATTTGGTCGTCAGTCAAATCCCTGCTAGATAGTTCGGGTACGTTATCTAATACGTTCTGAAAATTATCGTACATACAAGCTCCTATGCTTTAGCGTTATGTAGGTTTTCAATGTTCTCTATTAGCTTTTCTTTGCTAGACATACTTGGAAAGTCGTCAAAACGCATACCTACCTTGACAGAAGTTTGACGAGTTTCGTCATTATGCTCAATCAATATTGACTCGTTGTCATCAATCAAATTGGTTTCTCGTGCTAGCTGAGAAAATAAAGATATTAACGTTCCGTCAATCTCTGATTTACCCATCGAACTATTCTGTTTCCATATCCGATGTACAAAGCTCAATACGTGCATAGTCTCACGCTTTACGTCGTCCTCTGTATCTTCTAGCTTCTCGAAGAGAGTTTTGAAAATGTCTAGCATAGCTGACATTGATTGAAATGCACAAGCTACGTCGCTTGCATATTGGTCTTGTAATCTCGATACCAATTTCGTTAGTTTCTCGTTGGTCATAGTTGCTCCTTAGTTGTGGAATATATTTTGTTTTTCAATATCTTTCAAAACAAAATCTATACCCATTCCCATGTTTTTGCATCACGCTTCTCTACTAGGTCGTGAATTGCTTTCTCAAAGTTGTCTTGCAGTTTTTTGTCGCCCTTGACAAGAGCCTGCTCAACAACGTAGTCAAGTTTCAATTGTTTTCTATGTTCCTCGGTCATATCTGATTGCTGTCCCATGCTGTATCTGTACCCAAAGTATGAGTAGTGTACAGAGAATATTTCATGCCTAAGCAAGCCTGTCAATCCCATAGATAGAATGCGCTGAACATCCAAGCGCTCGCCACTGCGTTTGAACTTAATCATCACACAAGTCTTGCCTTTGTCGTATGGTCTTGCTGTGTAACATATACCAATTATCTCGGTAGAATAACCCATCTTGGTTAAAACATCTGACAGATACGCACCTGCTCCGACTAATCTAGCAAAGCTAGCTTCGTTGTTTGCATGTGATAAAGCGAAGTTGATTCCAATGCGAATGTTACGTGCCTTGCTCTTACGCTTGGTCGTAACCCAAGCATTATCTGAATTTGCAAGGAATCTGTCAATATCCACTTCGTCGCCATCATCCATGAATCTACGCTTGCGTTTGCATGACAATCCCATACCTTTGAACTTCGATACGTTCAGCTTTCGGTCTAGCATAGCACGTACTTTTTTGTACTGAGTAAGCAAAGTCGGGGTGCTACGCCCATGATTGAGTGCCTGCAAATGCACATCCTTAGTCTTGAAGTGCCTGCCAAACGTCCATTTATCATCTTCAGCGATAGTATTCTCAGTAACCCAATCGTTGCGTTTGATTTCATCTTGCAGATGTTTGAGTGAGTCAAATTCAAGTATTTCAAGTGTGTTACTTGTACTCATTAAGTAAACCTCCGAAGTTAATTTTGTCTAGCTCTTCAGTCGTCCATGAAGTTGTGATACGCTTGAGGAACCATTCGGGTGTTTTCCCTGCTTGATTCCATACGTTAGCATCGTAGAATCGACGGGTACTGATGATACGTTCATGGATATGTTCTCGGTTCATACGTTTGCGTAACTCCCATAGCATAGCTGACCATTTGTCGTCGTTTGCTAGCTTTTTCTCTAAGCCTTTGTCATAGTCGATAAATATGGTTACGTCGCCAAGTCTATCAAGAGTCGCCGAATCTTGTTGTCCACGTCCTGCATAACTGAAGTCTTGTCCGTCGCCAAAGGTATTCATGATGGTAGCATCGAAGTAGTTGTCATGCTTCCATGCAAGTGGATTCTCTGTTCTGTTCGGTACAGCTATGTAACCTTGTCCGTCTAGCATGGCATTTCTAATAAGCCCTGCATTACTATCCATCGCATCAGCTTCATCCCAAACATTGATACCACCATTCTCAAACTTGTCGACTGCAAGCCCCGTATGATATTTACCATGTGCATCCATCTTGCCGAGCAATTGTGCTTCGGACAATCCTGCTGAACAACCAATGTACTGATAGTCATTGACCGACATATCAATGGATGGTGCTAGCTTGTCCCAAACTTGTTTGACCAAAGTGCTTTTACCCGTACCAGCAGGTCCGACCAAGCATACAAGATTTTTGTAGTATAGCGACTCAAATACTTCGTCAAACTTAGGATGTACCATTTCGTCGGTTATGGTAATGGTCGGCTTGTCCTTGACCTCAATGGTTATCGGCTTGACCATATCTTCGGCTGTGCTAATCATGTCTTGTACCCGTTCCTCTAATCCGACAGCTAGAGTCATTACTTCGTCGGTAACCTCGTTCTTAATCTTGTCGGATACAGCGTCGACTATTATCGATTCCATGCTTCCTGCTTGAGGCTGAACAGTAGACTTGCTAGCAGTGTCGGTGCTAGTATCAGCGTTGTGTTCTTGCATTTTCGGTAAGCTAGTCGGTAGTGAGTCGTCGGTTGGTTGGTCGTTACCAAGTAAGAATTGGATACGCTTCTCGTTGCTAGTGGTTTGCACCCATGAAGATTTCTGACCACTATCTTTGCATTTCTGAATGCATTCCCGCTTCAACTCAGCAGTGGTAAGATGCTCGTAATAATCTCGGTTATTCAATTGTTCCTCCAATCGGTTGGTTATTATTAATTAATAGTGTATTCACTTCGTTACATACACTAATAATTAATTTAGGTTTGCTAGCTCGATTTCTCCACTAGCGATTTTCTTCTCTACCTCTTTACTATCAAGCTGTAAAAACATATTTCGGTACTTACTAGTCGTCTTAGAGTAGTTGTAATAATACTTGTCAAGAGTAATTCTAGAGCCTACTATTTGTACAATACAAGAATTGTAGCTGTAAAATCTAGTTAATTGTTCGCCCTTGTCATTTGCTAAGTTAATAACGTGATGATTATTGACCCTTTTGTATGTATTTGGATTCAAAAATCCGTGAGATTTAGACTTGATATTTTCTAATGACATAATATTATCCTTTTTATATTAAATTAATTAATATGCTTACTAAGTATATTGATAAACCGATTAGACTACTTGCGAGCATAAACAATGCTACAAATAATACCATGTCAATCATTATACTGATTGTATGCTGAGTGTTTTTTCTCATTTTTTCACCTCGTTTTTAGTTATATACTCAAAAACTCCGTCGTATTCGGTTGATAAACTTCTGTCTTGATTTATCCATAACTCTTCAACTTCTTCTAGTAACCACGCTATTTCTGTAATAGGTTCATCACATTCGTGATAAATCCATCTAGCTACTTTTTCATAGTTGTTCATTATCTATTCTCCCTGTTAATAGTTTTAATTTTAAAGAATCGTGGTTTTGTTAGTTTAATACCAAACTGATACTCTTTATTGCCGATATTTATAACTCCCAAATATCCATGCGTTAATTTGTAGATTCGTAAGAATCTATTTCTAGTTAGTGTCATATTTAATCCTCGGTTAAATGTTGGCGAAAACTAGAATGAATACGAAAACTATAAAAATATAGATTACAGCTAAACATTCAATTAAAAACTTCTTAGTGTAGTTATGACTTCTTCTTCTCACTTAAATACCTCTTCGGTTATTTGTTTTGAAATTTGTTGAAATAAGGCTTCCAAAATTCTCTGTCGAATTCTTCTGTATAATTGCCAAAATCACAGCTCATTACAGCACAGACCCTCTCTAAAGTTTCAATCAAGATGTCGTCGGACTCTTGCAGGGTATCTTCTTTAATCTTAGTTTCTAGCTCCGACCACAATTTCTTCCTTAAGAAATACCATTGTTCTAAATCAGGGCTGTTTATCTCTAATCCATAACCATCATTAACTTCAATAGTATAGCCGTCGGCATACTCCCCAAGGCAATAGTCTTGCTTCCACTTGGTAAAGCTATCCAATTCAGCGTCCTCAATTATATCAATCTTACTAACATCGACGTCGTTATCCTTTTGATATAAATAAAACTCGAAAGCTTTGTTCATGTCGTCGAACAAGACATCCTTATGGATGTTTCGAATATGAACTTTGAAGATGGTTTTATATAATTTCATTAAAGACTCCCGTTGAATTTGTTTTTTAGTTTGTCGGTTAAAAGCTCTTTGCTAGCTTTGTTAATCATTGCAGTAGCAATGAAGTATTGCTTACCCCGTAATTTATGACGACGATTGACTTTCCGTAGGAACTTAGTAGCCTCGGTACTAGTGTCAAATTTATTATTTATATCAAAGCCAAACCCGTCGGTCTTTGTACAAGTAACCCCGATTTTCTTGCCGTGTTTTTTAGTTATTTGGTTTTGGATTGTTACCATAAGTATCCTTTTATTAGTTTTAACATAGTATTCACTTACGTTCATACTATGTATAAAACTTTAAAAGGTTTACTTATAGGTAACTTAATCCATAAACCTAAATACTAGCCGTTGCCGTTGACCCCGTAACCGTAAACGTTACACCGAGATTCTATGCGTAAGGGGGCTTAGTTTCCAGTGTATTGCAATACTTTTAAAATATGGGTTTTAAGCGTGTTTTATAGTGGGGGGTATACCAAT
>CETU01034872.1_pt1 | contig 13990 bp, 10 predicted proteins | sample 356531 | NCBI WGS metagenome assembly CETU01 (sample SAMEA2623488, study PRJEB7988) | marine metagenome | isolation source: saline water (ENVO:00002010), including
AGTTGAATCATCTGACCAACCGCACTGGTAAAGCCACCACCACGAAGGCGTGTTGCGATTAGAGATACTGCTAATACTTGAACTAAAATAAGAATTGAGGCGATTATCTTGAACATCAAAATATTGTCTGCAACTGCAGTAGGGTCTTCCATTACTGGAAGGACGAAATCACCGGCAGCATCGGATATCGACCCAATATCTGTGGTTTCAGCAATACTAGTTGCAACTCCAGCGATTGTTTCACCCAGTTGAAGAACAATGGAAATTGTTACGTTCAAAGATACAACTGAAGAAATCAGTAAACCAAATGCTACACCCCACATTGTAGAAGCAGAAAGACTCCTTCTTCTACGCAGAGATAGTAAGTTTGTGACAGAGCGAGAAACCATATCGGCGGTTTCAGCCGGCTCACCAGATGATTGTGAGCCTTCAATGTAGATTCTATTGTAGCGAGAAATCACTGCAGAGTTGGTGTCTGCTGCGAAATAATCCCATGCCCGTTCGCTATCTATTCTCGTGGAAAGACGCTTCTCTAGGCGATCGATGGATTCGTCCAGCATTCCGAAGTCAATCCCGCGGAGTGCCCTAATTGTAGCGCTTGGCTCCGCACTTCGTGCTTGCGCTGTACCACCTAAAGCGCGAATGAAGTCAGGATATGCTTCATCTCTGCGCAGAACTTTGCTTTCTTCTCGATGAACTAAAATGGAGGGGACTAACAATGGAGTCAACGGTAAAGCTAGAAGAATTAATCCGTATTTGTCCCAAGTAGTGGTCAAACTATCCCAATATGAAATTACTACAACAATTGTTACTATCATTAGAGCAATACTAACCAAACCTGCTCCAAGCCAGGTTTGTCTGAAAAGCAAACGGAATGGTGTTTCGAATCCATCACGAGCGAATGTCTGGTCATCGGGGATTGTAGCCCTAAATGCGAATAAGGCACCAACTTGGATAACTACGAATAAGAATCCAGCAAGTAATAACCATCTAATTCTGGTTGCTAATTCAATCGGAGTCGCACTACTACCGTTTCCAATTTCGAATAATACCAAATGGATACCAGCAACAACTAATCCAAATAATCCAGCGGAAACAAGTGAAACGTAAATTTCCTTTAGTGTGTCAACACTCTCTAACCTAGTATCATAGATAGTGTTGTACTGTTCAGCAACCGTTTCTTGCTCTGCACGCATGAAAGCATCAATAGGTTGACCTGCTTCAATCGAGAATGCCATTCTATCTAGGAAATCAGTCCACAATGGAGAAGGTGATTGTTGAGCTACGATTCTCGCTGCTTCTGGTAAAGAGGTGTGCCATTTGTCTACAAGTGTTTCAATTCGCTTTACTTCTTGAGCTAATTCACCGTAATCTTTCATCTGCCTTAGTATATCGAAAATAGTGTCTGCTCCGACTTCACCAAGAGAGAGAATTCCCATTCGCGTAATGAACATGTGCATTTCTTTCTCGATTTTTATCGCGGAGCGATTTACTTCGAGAATAGGGAAGTAGATTGCTGCGGCTCCCGTCAATAGCGGTAACGTGATGATTAGAAAAATTCCAGTGAACCCAGCAAATAATCCTCCTTCAGAGAACCCACCTGTCAACCAAATCAACAGAATTGCAGAGACCAAACCAGCCAATACAGCAGGTAAAACGAATGCAAACAGAAAGCGAGGAACTGGCATCTCAAGGCGACGCAGAGCAATCTGCCACGTCGCCATTCGCTCCATCTAATCATCTCCTTTTCAGCGCTCAGTAATACTGACCCAAGTTTCTACGGCAGCACGGAATGCTTCCCAGCCGCCGTTGTAATACAAATTCAACAGATCGAAAACATCATCATAGTGGGTCAAATTCCTCTCTGCCATTATTTCAATCGCTTCTGCACGTCGCGTCAATTCATCATACGCTTCTCTTTTGTTTTCGAAACCCATCTGAGCCGCAATTTTGTTTTCTAGAAGATGTGATTGAAACATACCACGGAAGTAATGCTTGTCTTTTACTGGGTCCCACTCGAACATACCTCTTGTTAGAACACCGTCACTGTGCTTGTTGTATCCAATAACTTCGTCAATACCGGTAATACGTCTTGCTATTCCACCGCCAGGTGCTTCTACAACTTCTTGGAAGATTGCGAAGTTCAAGTTATCGAAGAAACGAATTGGAACATTGATTGGGTCGCCAGTAAATCTCTGAATCATCTTAACGATTGACGATGCGTGGAATGTAGCAATGACCGGGTGACCTGTCTGCATAGCCTGGAATGCTGTTGCACCTTCCACACCACGAATTTCACCAATGATAATGTAACGAGGACGGGAACGCAAAGCAGCCTTGAGCAAGTCGAACATCTCTACTCTACTTTCCTCATTCTTGGAGTCACGAGTAACTAGTCTCTGCCAAATTTTGTGCCTTACCTTAACTTCAGGTGTATCTTCAGCAGAGTAAATCTTGACATTGTGGTCGATGAAAGGAAGAATTGCGTTCAGAGTAGTAGTCTTACCAGATGCTGTTTCTCCACTCACCAATACCGACATTCCATACTCCAAACAAATCCAGATGTATGCAGCTTGCTGGGCACTCATCGTACCCCATTTAATCAGTTGAATTACTGAGATTGTTTCTTCAGCGAATTTTCTGATTGTAAATGACGGACCTAACATAGATACGTCATCAGAGAAAATGATGTTGATACGTGAACCATCTAACAATGCTCCATCAATAATCGGTTTGTTATCGGATACTGGTCTTCCAATACGCTCAGACATTGCTCTAAGGTATCTTGCCAGTAAATCTCTCTCACGGAAACGGATGTTGGAAGTTACCATGCCGAACACCTTGTGATCCATATGAACATGCTTCAAACCAACTGAGTGAATATCTTCTAGCATCTCATCTGAAAGAAGTGGTTCCAATGGACCATTACGGATTAAGTCACGAATAATTGTATATCGTAGCCTATCTCTTTGCTCCTTTGTGACTACAATTCGCTTGTCGTCCATACCTAGAACTTCCCACATTCTACCTTGCCTACGTACAGCACCTCTTGCTTCTGAATCTAGGATGGTATATCTATCAATCATTCCAGATAGAATGTTTTCGAATTCATCATCCGTTGTGAATGTAGGCGCACTTGGCGCTTCTTGGAGAAGGACTTCAATCAAAGTTCGACGTATATTTTCTTCTTCATCGGTCAATTGAGGTTCTAGACCAAACCAAAGTGTCTGGCCCTCAGAACCATCATCATCGACAGGCCGATACATATGCACAAAGATTGGTTCTTTTGTGATATAGATAAGATTCATTGGCTCGACCTTTCGAGCATCTCTATCCAATGGCCCGTAATAGTACGGTCTACTGCCATATTTTGCTTCAAAATCCTGAACCCACTGTGCCACGTGAGGATGTGCAGCCATGACAGAATCTAAGTCACCGCGTTGGAATTTGAGATCTTCATCCATCAGCTCACCGCCGTAATATCTACGATGAAGCCCATGTAAGGCTCAACACGCCATCCAACGCTTGCTTGAACTGGACCAGCAGCACGAAGGAATCTAGTAACAACGATTGTTCTCTTGATTTCTCCACCTACGAAACCTGTATTCATATCAAGCAAGACTTCGCAGGATGAACGTAATTTGTGTAACAATTTCTCGTCCATCTCTGTTGGATCAACTGTTAACAATAGTGAGCGTGATTCGCTGCAAACCTTTCGCAGCTTCTGTAATGTAGCGAGATGCTCTGATTGCTCTAGGCTTTCCGGCATCAATGCTGATGCTGAATCGACTACGATGACATCTGCCTTTTCGATGGCATCAGATTCTAAGACGTCGAATAAGTCTACGCCCTCTTTGGCCTCAGCGATAACACCGAACCTAGAGAATACCATTAGTTTCCCAGTTGCGATGTAATCTGTGATTGGATAACCAATCGATTCCATTTGTTCAATCCAACCACGAGTGGTTAATTCTGTGGTAACTACCAATACCTTGGAACCATTTTCGAGCAATCCAAAAATTATCCTTTGACTCACTAGGGATTTACCGCTACCTACCTCGCCCTGAATCATCCAGAGGCTTCTATTCGGTAAGCGAGCACCCATCGCATTTGCAAGGCTATCTTGCTCAAGAGTGAATTCATACCCGTCCTCAACGGGCTTTGGTGGTTCATCAAACACTTAGCCTCACCTCGGCAGTTTCAGAATCTGTTCCTTTGACTCCGTCGGTAGCAGTAGATTGAACGATAATTGTTACAGTTGCTAAATCATTGTCAGCATAACTGAAACTGGCGTCGCTAACCGTCACTTCAATCACATATTCAGTAGCCCATACCCCATTAGCAGGGTATAGCGTTGTAGCACCGACAGTACTAGCAGCGACACCATCAACAAATATCGAGAATGAACTCTTGTCTAAAGTGCGAGAACCAGTATTTTGGAAATACAGAGTTATTTCTTGATTCGCACCTGAATTATCTAACAGCACATCGCCTCTGTCTCCACTAAAGGAAACATCGGTTTCAGAATTAGCCACTTTACCCTTGGCATTGGTGCCGTTGGCTGCTGCAAGATCTCCCCATGATTCTAGGAGAACAACCGAGGCAGCTCCACTAATCAATAGAGATGTGACAAGCAAAATCATTGAACTTGCGCCGCCGTCTGCCATAGAAATACCTCACAGAACACTTGTAGCCTTGGTTTGGCCATCTATGGTAATAGCAAGACGAGAAACTGTTGCTTGAGTCCCGCTATCGTAGTAGAATTGGAAAGTCTCCCCTGGGAAAATGATGGTTGGTTGATATCCATCATGCCCATCTGAGAGATTTATCGGCGAACTTCCATCAGAAAACAACCATGAAAAATCAGTTGCTAAATCTGTGCTACCATCATTGGTAACATTCAGGTAAACTAGATTTCCTAGTGTGGCTGAAATGTTTAGGTTCGAACCAGTGTTAGGACCTGTGACCTCCAAAAAGTACGAGGAGGCGTAGAGATACGATGATCCGTGGTCAAGAATATTCAATCCTGTAACTGTACCCCCGGAGATCACAAGGTCCGCGAGGAAGGAGCCTGCGCTGCCGTTCACTTCGACTTGGCCGGCTGAATAGCCGGTTCCACCGTTATTTATTGTGAATGACACCACTGCTCCCTCAACGTTATTGGCGTTCTCAATAGTAAATTGTGAAATGGGTTCAGCAGATGCCTCGATTTGCGCAATGGAATCATCCACCTGCGCTTCAAGAGTAGCCATCGCTAATGCGAAAACTACCAGCAATGATGTTCCAACCACCATCGCTCCAACTGCTACGCTACCCATTCACTCTTCACCCCTGAGTGCTCTCGCCCTTCTCCAATTGGAGATTAGGGCAGAGAATGTTAGCAACTCTCTGTGTGGCAAATGGTCTTCCAATGCGCTCTCTGTATCACCAGGAGCGGCCATCTGAACAATTGCCAATACATGCTTTCCTTCATCTGCAGTTAGCATGCCAGAATTCATCGCCTTCTGAGTGAAGGAGACTGCTGCCATGCCAGACAGATTGTCAAGCAATAATGCTGCTACAGTCGGTGCACCGACTGTTCCATCTGCACCATCTCCTAAGTGCGCCGGAGCGATTAGGAATGGGTTAGATGCTAAGGCTTGAGCCTCATACAATTCCAACAAAGGTGCTGCATCATCAGACTTCAGGCGTTCTGTTCCCGATGCTGTAATGACCTCGCCTGAAGCTGTGACGATTGTATCGCCTTCTCCAAGTTCGACTTCACCAGATACACTACCTTCTGAACCTGTGCCGTCAGCGCTAGCCACAACACCGTCCTCAAGTCTATTCTCAACTCTATTGAGAATATCTTCAACCAAATCTATGCGAGTGGAAATCATTCGCTCTAGACCTGATGTATCGACGTTCGCTTGAGTTTGTGCTGGAGCAGTTGCTGCAACTGGAATTGATCCAGAACTGTTGAGCTTAGCCCTTGTAGGTCCGGGAGAAATTGTCCAAGCATCCTCTTCGGTTAATTCGCCTTGTTCAGGCATAGGAACTTGCTCGATCGCTATGTTTGACATAACGCGCAAGCGCTCCTCCGAGAGGTCGCTAGGGACTTCCCCAGACTTTTCACTGCTACCGAATGGCCATGCCATATCAGTACCTCCTAATTCTCATTGAACCCCAATGCTCCGAAGAGCAATTTTGGGGTTCAGTTCGAATCAGATAACTATCGATCCTCTGGTAGTATCGGAGATGTATAGCGTCTCATAAGTTGAGCCGCCACCTTCGACGTGTATCCAAAGTGTGACTTCTGCGTTAATTCCAACAGATGTTGCAGAGCAATCATCGCCTGGTGCTGCGTTCATAACGAGCGCATATGTTACACCTGGCAGTAGATTATTTGCTACTGCAGCACCGCCTACATCATCGACTTCTGTAGCTGCTGCGAAGGTTCCTGAAACATACTGGTATGCTCCACCTGCAGTTTCACAGGTCATCTGGTAATCTGTTGTAGACTCATCTAGAACTTCGGAACCTGGAGCGGTTTCGAAGTAGACTAGGTAAGATGCTGAATCGTCAAAGACAAATATTGAGTTAACAGAAATCTTTCCAGAGATTTCTTGCTGAGTATCAGAACCTGTCTGTTGTGCGTTTTGCTGTAATTTCTCACCGGTTTGGATGATAACAGCGGATGCCACTGCTGCCACCAGGATTAGAGCAATGAATACAATCATTGCACCGATACCAATAGAACCGATTTCATCATTCTTAATTTCGTTATTATTCTTCATCATAATCACCTCAAACAACTTGGTCTCCTTGTGTTGTGCTTTGATAGAACAGTGTCTCATAGGTTGAACCTCCACCATTTGCGGAGATTACCATAGAGTGCTCTTCATTTAGCGTAGGTGGACAATCTGAGCCGCCACCGTTTGCACCGCCGACAATCAGGTCGATCATGTAGGTCGATCCTGGGTCAAATTGTGCTACTGCTGTTGCACCGTCTAGTTCTGTTGCTGTTGACAAATCGCCATCGACTACTGAAGGAGTACCAGCACCATCATCACAAATTACAGCCCAGTGGACTGCAGTATCTGCAATTGGCTCAGAGCCAGGTGCTAGTTCAAAGACCATAGTGATCTCTTCATTGTTCGCGTTTTGGGCACCGACCCAGACAGTAATAATCGAGATTTTACCCGAAATTTCCTGTTGTGTGTCGCTTCCCGACTGTTGTGCGTTTTGCTGCAACTTCTCACCCGTTTGGATGATAACTGCACTTGCGACCGCGGCAACCAGGATTAGAGCGATGAAAACAATCATCGCACCAATACCGATTGAACCCCAATCGTTGCTTTCTTCATTCATTTTTCTTTTCTGCATTGGTTTTCACCTCTTTTTCTTTTTTGTATCTCTACATCCTCCCCACTGGCTCAACCGCCGCAGGGTGGAAAATGATTAGGCGGCGGTTTCACCCCCGTCGCCCATGTCTATTACGAGTGGCATAGTGACCACTCCGATTTCATCTGGTGAGAGTTTCTCTACCAGAGGGATAGTATCTGATTTGTACCCGGGAGGCATCCAAGGCTGAAGCAACAAATCACGAATTGTTTCCATGCTACGGTTTTGTACGCGCATTGTAACATTTACTTGTCCTGCTTCTACTTCATACCCTGCTTGAATTGCTAATTTGCGAGACAGTGGAATTTCGTCCAATCCAAAGCGCAGTCCAGGTTTGACCTCAAACCTGACAAGAATTACATCGCCGGGTCGCATTATTGGCAAATCGATTGATTCGGGGACGCATTGCCAATCGGTTGGGACCGGGGGCGCTAGCCTCATCTCAGGAATAGGACGGGTTCCATCATTGCAAATTCTGACAATCATGACTCCAGTTTCTCCGCCTGCTGGCCAACGAGTATCTACTCCCATCCAGAAATTTCTGAACAAGAACGGATTTAGAGCGACAGCGGAATCTACTACTAAATCTCCAATCAATTGTTCCACTTCTTCGGCTGCATAACCGACTTCGCCGACTTCAGCGGCTCCTGTGGCATTCCGTAAGCGGCGCAGTATGATCTCAAGTTCCGCTTCAGTGAGAGTCTTTTCTTTCAACAATCGATTTAGCATTGCGATATTTCTTCGCAGGTCAACTACATCTTCTTCTAAGGAAGAAAGTGCTTTTTCTGCACGCCTTACTGAACGGCTAGCACGCATCAACTGATGTTGCTCAAGACTGGTTCTTGCTTCGATAATATCGAACTCTGTAGCTGCCAATGAGGATTCTTCCCTTGACACGCCATAGACAATATGCTCTAGTTCACGACTTGCGCGAATCAATCTATCTGCGCTTGTCTGTGAATCGCGAATGACTCTACGAGCATCTTCCAAATCAGAAACTCCTACATCATATTCTTCAGATTCAGTCATCGTTGCTCACCTCCTCATCTTCAAATAAATCCTCAACATCGATATCGCTTACAGCCTGTTCATCTTCCTCTGTGCCTTCATCCGATGGAGTTTCATCGGATTCTAACTCTAAGGTAATCGATTCCGGAGGCGATTGATCATCTTCCATCAATAGGCCTACATCTTCGTCCCAATCGATTACGGCAGAGGATGATGCGTTGCCGGGCGCAGCAACCGTTGATTTGGGCTGAGATATTATTGAACTAATATCCAATCCATCGCTAGCCAACTCAGTGAGTAATCGTGCTGGGTCACCTAAGTCTCTCTCGATTCGACTTGCTTGTACTTCAACTTCAGTTAATCTACCATACAATGAACCGTACATTCTGTTAGCATTCCAAATTAGGAATGTTACTCCAACTATTACAATCGCCAAATATGCGATTAGAGAGAACATATTTGTTGAATCTGGATTTATCTGAGGTGGGAATCCTAAGATAACTCCAATCATACCCAATATTGGCATCGCCAAAATGATTACTAATTGGCGCTTAGAATTCGACAATACGTCAAAGTGGTCACTGTAAAGGGTGCTGATGCCCTTTCTTGCACGCTGATAATCTTCGTGAATCAATTGGAACTCTTCGGTAGACTTCCATGTCATAATCCAAACCCATAACGCTGCAATGAGTAAAATTGCAGGACCGCCCCATTCGCTTGAGATTAAGTCCATCAAGTGGAATGCGAATCCTAGGGCCAAGACGCCGGTGTAGATCGCTGCAAGGCGGAATTTGTCATTTTGACCAACCAGCCTTAGCAGCCCTACAGACGCTCCTAACAATACTAACACTGCTATGAATGAAACTGTAACTCCTGGTGACCACGAACTGACTGTTGTCTCACGTGTTACAGACCTAGAGTCGAGTGGCGTACCATTCCAAGCGGTTCCAGAGAGTAGAAGTTCACAAGAAACATCTGTAGATTGCGCCCACCAATCAAGGTTGTCGCTTTCGACTTCCCAAACAACAGGAATAGATTCGCCTGCTGTTACCAATCCATGTTCAACAACAGGATTGGAAACTGTAACTCCTTCGCAACTCAATGTGGATATTACACCAATTGCTATTGAGGTTCCTGCATTCCCAATGGTTGCGGAAATGGTGGAAACAGAACCTTCGGACATCGAATCATCATCATACTCGAACTTGGAAATATTCAGAGAAGCCTTTGTTGTAAAGTAAAACGAAAAGGTCTCTTCAGTATATTCTGTGAAACCATTGTGTTCGCCAGGGTGGTACAACCTAAATGTCAAATCATAACCATCATTCTTCAAAATATTCGGCCGATTTGGAGTATCAACAATCACCAGTAGCGGATTGTTGGTTTCCCATGCTGGTCGCAAAGGTAGAGAGATTACAGAATGCGAGCTACCATCGCAATTGTTGTTTAAGTTCAATTCTTGATTTTCGCCGTTCAAATCAATGGCGAAAGACCACTCGAAATCATCTTCACTTAGCCCTAATTGGGTGAGATTGACTCTTCTTTGTGCATCACACAACTCGATCATATACTCTACAGGAGTTTCTCCCGCAAGACCTGGGATGTGGGACCAAATTATCTCCTCAGTCAAATTGGAATTGTCTTCAGGTGGAAGGCTAATTTGGTAATCCTTGTAGGCGAATAATCTCGACATTTTGAGTGCTGTTTCTGCAATTGCTGAACCATTCACGTCTGAGTCGTTAGGAGTCAATGTAAGGCGCAGTAGAGCCTCCAAGTATAGGTCTGGCTCGAATTCCTTGGCTTCTACTGAGAATGTTAAATCCACAGATTGTCCAACAGGCAATATCAACGACGGTGGCGCCGGTTGAATGACTTCCCAAGACAGGGAGTTGATTTCTAGACCAGGCCTGAGGACTTCATATTCCAAATCCGCTGTAACATCCTTGTTTCCAACATTGGTTACAGTTACTTTCCAATCCCTTACCCACTGACGATGGTAATTTACCTCGGAAGGCCAGTCTTCAAACTCAACTAGGAATAATGGAGCAACTACTAACGTAATTGTTCTGGAAGAAAGAAATACGCCATTATTTGTGTGGTACAGAGAAATGGTGACATTGTGAGTATCACCATTTGCTAGGGAGAAGTTGCCACCTAATGCAGGAATTGTGACTGTCAAATCGTTTTGCAGGCTACCGTTGATAGGTAGAATCATTTGGCTCTCGACCCAACTTGATTCCCAGCCACCTTCAATAACAGCTGTAACATTCAGGAATTCTTCCAAATTACCCGTATTTGTGAATAAAACATCTATTGTTTCGTTAACACCAGGCGTAACTGAGATTAGGGGCTGTACTTCGATTGTAAGATGGTGATCAGCCGAGATATTCGCTACAATACTAGCAGACTTATTCATTCCACCAATTGCTTCCACCCAGAGAGTGGTCATATGCGATTCATCTGCGCTTGCCTCTGTATCTGGAGTAAGTCTAATCTTCACAGAGTCCGAGTATCCTGGAGCAACTACTACTTCGGTAGCTGACTCTAAAGAGAAGTCTACATCATTAGATTGTGAATTATCTAGCCACACCAAGAATGTAGTAGCAACGTTCCCTGTATTGTTGATGTATACGCGAGTCAATGGAGTTTCATAAGGTGACAAATCCACAGTATGATTGGTAGGTTGAAGTTCGAAATTGATAGATTCTTCAACTCGAATCAATAAAGTGTTCAGAGATAGAATCTCTCCAGTATCCCTATCTTCTACTCTTACAGTTAATGGTTGCAAGGTATCTGCGGGAGCCTGAGGGTCAGTAGTAACTTTGAGAGTCACATTGGAAATATGTGCATTGCCAGTGATTGGATGGTCGGCCATTGATGGTGTTAAATTGGAAACAATAGATGGATTGTTTGTGTTTGATGTTTCAATGCTAGCAGACCAAAGTTCCGGAAGATCGTCTTCGATAACTAGTCTGTAAGAAGAAAGGTCATTGCCTGTGTTGGCTAATTTAATCGTGAAATTAGTTAGATTTCCAACATCGGCATCTAGAGGACCTTCCGTAATGATTTCACCATCAATAACGCTTGGAACTATGATTGAAATATTCCTAGTAACGCTACTCGCCAATACGCCGTTAGCTTGTTGGCTAGCCGTCAAAATTGGTGTTGCTGTGACCGGGACTACCAATTCACCTGCTAATGGCAATTCATCCCCAGGACCATCTATTGCCAACCAAGATTGGAATATTTCGCCCACTTCTAATCCAGAAACAGAATTAGGAGTTACATTGGTTATCCACCGTGCTGCTTCGTTATTTCCACCACTATTTGCTGGAGTGAATAAAGCAGCAGAAGTAGTAATATTGGCATCGACTCCGCCAGTAACCGTTCCTCCAAGGTTATGGCGTACCTCTACTGAAAGAGATAGAATCCTATCGATTCCGCCTGAACCATTCGCATCAATAATGTCCTGAGGAGTGAGAATTATCTGGTCGGTTTCTGGACCAGGGTCTACTGCAATAACTGCTCTGATAACCAACTGGGTTGAGTTAAGTGCCGGGATTCCGCCTTCGACAGGGGTTGCAGACAGCCATGCGTACAAACTGTCTCCAGCAGCGTTCCTCTCTCCGGAATCAAGTGGTGAAGAAATTGGAGCAGGCGTTACTTGTATCGATACAGAAACATTTGCGCCAACTGGAATTACATCTGTTCTAGTGACCGATGATTCGATTAGCCAGTTTTCAGCTGCTGCTGAAAGACCTGTTGCGATATCAAATGCCGCCGGAACATTGCCACTATTTTCTATGGTGAATAACAGTGAGGAAGTTTGTGCAGGCGTTACAGTGACTGGTCCTGCTGGCGCAATGACCTCGGCCTGATACTGGTCGCCGACCATTACGTGTGCAACACTTCTAGCAGTGTATGGGCTAGCTGAATTGCTAGTCAGATTAAGATATACATTTTCTAGAGTAGGTTTTACAGCATTGGCAGGAACCGTGACAGGGACAACGATTGAAGTTGATTCTCCCCCGTTTATGCTGATGAGGTTTCCATTCTGGCCATTATCGTGCCATCCCAAATCTGAGCCCAATTCAATTGTCAGAGTATCTGTATTACCGATATTGGAAACTATCCAGGTTAGCGTAGTTGTTGCCCCGGGCTCAATCGCTCTATCGCCTGGAGTTGATAGATCTACTATGAAATCTGAAAATGTAACAGTGATGACATCTGCTACAATCATGTTAGTCCAGAGTGTTCCATTGAAGTGGATCTTGGACGCCATTGTCCATGAACCCAACATAGTTGAGGCGTCAAATGAAACTGACAATGTTGCACCGCTAGAAGCATATAACAAACTGCCAGGTTCCAAAATTAGAGTATTGGACCAATATGAAACTTGATTGCTAGGGTTTGAATCATCTGTGAAATTCAATTCGTAAACAGCAGAAATATCCATTACACCGTCATTTCTAACCGTTGCTTCATACGTATGAATTGAATGGTCTAATCTTAGGTCGGTGAAACCAGGCGTTGGTCCTGGAACATTATGACCCAATACTGTACCTTTGTGATACATAGTGACATCGAAATCGATGCTACGCTCGTTGTCTGAATTATCTGAGTCCGCAGCAGATACGATTCTTGCGAAGAGAGTCTGGCCATCACCCGATGTTGCAGTCCAGTTAATCAGAACCGGATTAGAAGATGATGCTGCACCAATACTACCGAGGTCGATGGAAGTAACAGGCGTTTCTCCAGAAGACGCAGATGCTTGATGAACAATGTTCAGAACTGCAGAGCCTGCAGCTGGACCATCATTCGAAACGACTACGCGAATGATATGGTCGCCAGGAGATAACTTGATTTGGCCTGCTTCATCGATAGAGCCGCCAGAAGATAGAGTCAGGACTGAGACATTGAAGTCTGGCGAAGTTCTACCGGTTGTTGCATCAGCAGGAATGATTGGAACTATCACTTGGACTAGGAGTAAAAGTAGCATTGAGAATGCAACTTTACGACTGGACATCGGTCATACCTCCTCTAAATGCATGAATCTGGACCGACTTACCTTGGCGAGTCCAAACTGTTAGCAGTTGTTCCATCAATTGATTGTGAACTATGTCTCCAATACCTAGTCGCCTTCGTTCTTCCCACAGGAGAAGTTGTTCAGCCTGAGTTAATACTCCGTCCTTGAGATATAACTCGAGAGTTCTTCGATAAGAGTCTCGGTCAGAAACCGCATAAACAATTTCGTCACCAGGCAATGTATCTGCTCTGTCTTGGAGAATGTTACCCAAATTGAGTGCCTCTTCGTATGAGAGGTAGCGGCGATCAAGGTCGCTTTGGATGGAGGAAGCGATTTCCTGCAAGCCATATCGGGTGGTCGCCTTGTGAATCTGCCGCATGAATTTACGACATCTCCTCGACATACGCCCGGCTGCCATGACCTTCTGTTAGTGTCGGGCGGATTATAAGACAATCGCTAGCAGTACTCGTTTTCATGCGTAATGAATGCGATACTATTCAATCTGCATAAAAAGCACACATAGCCTCACCTAGTAAGAAAAACTAGGAATGAAAGCCTTGATTTGCTATCACT
>CETU01013038.1_pt1 | contig 13982 bp, 14 predicted proteins | sample 356531 | NCBI WGS metagenome assembly CETU01 (sample SAMEA2623488, study PRJEB7988) | marine metagenome | isolation source: saline water (ENVO:00002010), including
TCTTCATATCATTACTCGAACATCCATTCAAAATGATTATCGAAAAAAAAATTATCAATAATTTATTAAAACATTTTATCAATCTAGAAAAACTCAAATTTTACTCCATATAATTTCTTGATTAGACGAAAGTTTCAGAAAAATATTTATAGGATTTTACTCTTTCATTTTCATCAAAACACCATGTAAGAATAGTCAATTCATTGGTATTAAAATCATCAATTAAATTAAAAATTTTATTTTTAATACTTTTCATATCACCAACCAATGAGTTTTCAAACATTTTATCATATTCTTCTTTCCATCCATTTTCATTAATATGAAATAGTGACTCATCTGGAGAACTTAAAGAGTCAAGTTGTCCAAAGTTTCTTTTTATTTTCCAAAATGCTCTTGAAGAAAATAAATACTTAGCTTTTTCGTTACTTTCAGACATTAATCCCCAAACACAAATATTTACTTTTGGCTTTTTTAAATTTTCACTAGGTCTAAATTCATTTTGATAAATTTCTAAAGATTCTTTCATCCCCTTACCATCTGTTATGAAATGAGCGTAACAATATGGAATACCAAGATAGGCTGCCAGTTGAGCTCCATAATTAGATGTGCCTAACATCCATACCTCTGGAGATGAATTTGAGCATGGTTGAGCATTAAGTCTTCCAAAAGGATGACCCTCAATTAAATCTTTGTTTTTTACCCATGAAATTAAATCCCTAACATGTGACGGGAAATGTTCACTATTTTCTCTATTATTAGGGTTGAGGGCAAGGGCTGTCCTGCCATCAGAGCCAGGAGCCCTGCCTAACCCAAGGTCAATGCGGTTGGGCGCTAATGCATTTAGAACTCTAAATTGTTCAGCAACTTTAAAAGATGAGTAATGAGGTAACATAATTCCAGCACTTCCTATTCTAATTTTTTGGGTTTTAACTGCAATAGCAGCCATTAGAACTTCTGGAGCAGTTCCAATTATTGTTGGATGGTTGTGATGTTCTGAAACCCAAAATCTATGATACCCCATTTTTTCAGCCATTTCACTTAGACTTAAGGTATCATTTATTGTTTGATCTTGAGATTTATCTTTAACTGAAACTGACTGATCTAATATTGATAATTTCATATTATTCAATTTAAATATATTTTATAAATTTTTTCAGCATTTTTATAAAAAAGTTTATTTTTTTCGTCAACACTCATTGATTTAGTAATTTTTTTAAATGCATTCCATAAGTTTCCATAACTACAACTTCCCTTATCAACTGGAAAATTACTTTCAAACATACATCTATCAAAACCAAATAAATCAAGTGTTTCATATATCCACGGTTTCCAGCTTTCGCATAGTTGTTCTGATGAAGGTGGTTTATCATGTTTAAAAAATTTTGAACCATTGACTGCCATACCTAAACCTCCTAACTTTACGGAAATATTTGGACATAAAGCCAATCTCATCATTGAATGCCTCCATTCCCTATGAGTAAGGGCGGGCTTACCTTCATATGGTCCCAAATGTATAGGACCACCAATGTGATTTAATATAATTGAAAGATCAGGAATAGACCTAGCGATATATTCCATTTCATTCAATTGCGTATGATGTATCCAGAAATCTAGGGACAAATTGAATTTTTGTAATATCTTTGCACCGTCTAAGAACTTTGGATCCATCATTATTCCTAAGTCAGATTTTACTGCCCCTGAACTTATACTTTTATCTGGATGAGCAGCTAGAAGCATTCTTATACCTTTTAATTTTCCATTACTTAATTCGAGACCTCTCTCAATAACTGGAATTAATTTTTTACCATACCGTAAATCCAATGAACCAACTATAGATTCATTCATTTGACAATGACTAATTTTGTTATTTTTGGCATTTTTATATTCGTTAAAAGCAAATATTATTTCGGGAATTGTTTCATATTCTTTATGAGAAAACTTATCATAAATCTGAGTATTCGCTGAAGACATAATATATACACTTGCAACAACATTATGACCTGAACTTTTTATATCTAACAAAAAATCTTTGTGTAGATATTTTCCAAAATCTAAATCCCATAAATGGTGATGAGGATCAATTATAATTTGATCTTTATCAATAGGTTCCTCTCTACATAATTGTAACCAGTCGTCATTTATTGGTAAATATGGATTTTTTGTGTTCATTTGTTCTCAAAAATTAGTATAGTATTTTTTATTAAGTTGTTAATAAAAGTTTTTAAACATTTATTGTCAGTATTAAATTTTATGAATAAAAGTTCTTGTAAAGATTTTAACTTAATCAAGGTTAGTCCAGTTTCTGGTTCAATTGGAGCAGAAATTAAAAACATTAATTTATCAGACAATTTAGATAAAAGTATATTAGATGAAGTTTATAAAGCATTGTTACATTTTAATGTTATTTTTTTTAGAGATCAAAAATTTGAACCTATTTCTCAAAAAGCTTTTGCAAGCAAAATTGGAAAGCCAATTATTTATCCGTTTGTTAAAGGACTAGAGCAATTTCCAGAAATCACTCCAATATTAAAAAAAGAAACTGATAAAAATAATTTTGGAGGTATTTGGCACAGTGATACAACATATCAAAAAAAACCTCCTATGGGAACAATGCTTTATGCTATAGAGGTCCCTGAATACGGAGGTGATACTGAGTTTTCTAATCAGTATGCGGCATATGAAACATTATCAGATGGAATGAAAGACTTTTTAAATGATATGAAAGCAGTAAATATATCTGGTAAAGGTAGAGTTGCAAAAACAAGGTCAGATATAATGAAACATTCATCTGTGGGACTTAAAGGTGATGAGTTAGAAGCAATTCATCCAGTTGTAAGGACACATCCTGAAACAAAAAGAAAATCTTTATATATCAACGAAGCTCATACCACCCATTTTGTAGGCATGACTGAAGAAGAGAGTATACCAATCTTAGAGTTTCTTTTTAAACATCAAATAAAATCAGAGTTTACTTGTAGGTTTAAATGGAAAAAAGGATCAGTTGCTATATGGGATAATCGGTGCACTATGCATTATCCTATTAATGACTATTTTGGACACAGAAGATTGATGCATCGAATTACTTTTGAAGGAGATGAACCATTTTAGTTTGGAGTGAATAATGAATCAAAAAGATAATTTTTTTAATATCAATAACCTAAAAAAAGGTATACAAAGAGAGCTTGGTAAAGGTCTTAAAACTAGTATTTTTTGTGGTGAGCATGCTATGATCTCAATTGTTGAAATTGAACCAAATTCAGAGGGTAAAATTCATTCCCACCCGCAAGAACAATGGGGAATTTTGTTAGAAGGTTCTGGAATAAGGATTCAAGGAGGAGAGAAAATTAATATTGAAAAAGGAGACTTTTGGTTAACACCTGGAAATATTGAACATGGAATAATTGCTGGAAGAAATGGTGCAAAAGTAATGGATATTTTTAGTCCACCAAGAGACGAGTACAAAAAATCAGGTTCAGGGTTTGGAGTATAATATTAAGAGAATATAATTTATGTTAAAAATAGAGTATTATATGAGTCATGGAAGTCCTTGGACATTTCTTGGACACAAAAGAATAAATGAAATAGCTACAAAGAATAATTGTGAATTAATAATTTTGCCTGTTAATTATGGTGAAATTTTTCCAGCAACTGGAGGGCTGCCAGTAAATAAAAGATCTATTCAAAGACAAAAATATAGACTTCAAGAGTTGAAGAGATGGTCTGAATTTTTAAAAATAAATTTAAATATTGAACCAAAATTTTTTCCATCTAGATCTTTATTACCGTCATTAGCAATAATTTCGGCTAAAATACTAAATTATGGAAATGTCATGGAAATTGCCTATAAAATAATGGAAGGTTTATGGACTAAACAATTAGATATAGATGATGAATTAACCTTAAAAAGCATTATATCTAAAATAATACCTACTGCAGATGAGTTAATTGATTATACTAATCAAAAGATAGTGGCTGATGAAATAAAAAAAAATACTGAAAAAGCTCTAAACTCTCAAGTTTTTGGTGCTCCCACTTATGTAATTGATGATCAAGTTTTTTGGGGACAAGATCGCTTAGATTTTGTAGAAAGATATGTTAAAAGAAAAATAAGTTTAGAGAATATAAAATAGATATACTTAGGTAAGGTTTTATTATGGATACAGTAATTACAGATAAAGATAATAAAGTTGTAGAAATACATAAGAAACAAAATTCAAAGCATAAATTTAATTGGAAAGATCCTCTTCACCTTGACGAACTTCTTTCCGAAGAGGAAAAGCTTATTAGGGACACGGCTTTTGATTATGCTCAAAAAAAATTGATGCCAAGAGTTGAAGAGGCTTTTCTGGAAGAAAAAACTGACAAAAAGATTTTTTCAGAAATGGGTCAGCTTGGCTTGTTAGGAATTACAATTCCTGAAAAATATGGATGTGCAGGTGCATCCTATGTGTCTTATGGTTTGGTGGCTAGAGAAGTTGAAAGAATTGATTCTGGTTATAGGTCTATGATGTCTGTTCAATCTTCTCTTGTAATGCATCCTATTAATGCTTTTGGTAATGAAGAACAAAAGACAAAATTTTTACCTAAGTTGGCAAGTGGTGATTACATTGGTTGTTTTGGGTTAACTGAGCCCGATGCCGGCTCCGATCCCGGAGCGATGAAAACAGTAGCAAAAAAAGTTTCAGGTGGATATGAGGTTACTGGAACAAAAATGTGGATTTCTAATTCACCTATAGCTGATATTTTTATAGTTTGGGCTAAATCATCCGAGCATGACAATCAAATTAAAGGTTTTATATTGGAAAAAGGAATGAAAGGATTATCTGCACCAAAAATAAATAAAAAATTATCACTTAGATCCTCAATTACTGGTGAAATAGTCATGGAACAAGTGTTTGTCCCACAAGAAAATCTGTTGCCAAATGTATCTGGTTTGAAGGGTCCCTTTAGCTGCCTAAATAGGGCAAGGTATGGAATTTCTTGGGGTGTTATGGGAGCTGCTGAAGATTGCTGGTTTAGAGCCAGAGAATATACTTTGGATAGAAAACAATTTGGAAAACCTCTTGCATCTACTCAATTAATTCAAAAAAAATTAGCTGATATGCAAACAGAAATTACATTAGGGTTACATGCTTCACTTCAAGTTGGTCGATTATTCGATAAAAATAAATTAGCTCCAGAGGCGATATCAATAGTTAAAAGAAATAATTGTGGCAAAGCTCTAGAAATAGCAAGAATGGCTAGGGATATGCATGGAGGAAATGGTATTCATGCTGAATATCAAGTGATGAGACATTTAATGAATCTTGAAACTGTAAATACTTATGAGGGAACCCATGATGTTCATGCCTTAATTTTAGGAAGAGCACAGACTGGCATTCAAGCATTTTTTTAATTATTAAAAAACGTTTAAAATTATTTTTTTAAATCATCTTCAATATAAACGTTTATGATCTCGTCAAAGTTCGTTTCGGCTCTAAAGCCAAGATCCAAAGCCCTTTGTGTGTCGAGGTCTCTAGCCCATCCACTAACAATCTTGTCGATTTTTGGATCTATATCATGCTTTATTAATTTTACTGTATCTTCTCCTGCAACTCTTCTTAATGCGTCTATTTGATCTTCAATTGTTGCTGAAAGGCCGGGCATACTCAAATTAATTCTGTGATTTAATTTAGAAGTATCAAGTTCAGCTGCATGCATTAAAAAACCAGCAGCGGACCTTGGCGATGCATACCAATGTCTTACACTTGTATTAACGGGTAGCCTGGCTTCAAGACCGTTGAGAGGTTCTCTTATAATGCCAGAAAAGAAACCTGAAGCAGCGAGATTTGGTTTGCCTGGTCTTACACAAATTGTAGGTAATCTTATAGAAATACCATCTATCATTCCTTTTCGAGAATAATCGGCTAACAAAAGCTCTGAAACAGCTTTTTGAGCACCATATGAAGTTAAAGGTGTAGTAAAAAAATTGTCTGGTATTTTTTCTGGAAAAGGTGCTCCAAAAACAGCTATTGAACTTGTGAACACTAATCTTGGAAGATAATTATCGCCAAGACTTCTAATAGCTTCAAATAAACCCCAGCTTCCTTTGGCATTAATATCCCATCCTAAATCAAATTCTTCTTCAGCTTGTCCAGAAACAATGGCTGCTAAATGAAAAATTATTTCTGGTTTAGATGCTACTAAATTTTTGCTTGTTTCTGGTTTTGAAATATCTCCTGTAAAAGTTTCAATTTCAATTTCAGTGTTTTCAGGATATTGTGCTTTAACTATATCAAAAAGTTTAATTTTGCTTACTGATTTACCATTAATTTGTTTTTTTTCTAAAATTTTCTTAAGCAGTTTTTGACCTACCATTCCTGCTCCACCTAAAATTAAAACTTCCATTTTCACTCCTTATTCATATAAAATATTAACTTAGTAAGTTGTAAAATTCAATTTATACTGAACAAACATATTTAAAAATAGAAAAAAATTCATGATAAAAATTTTGTCTAATATTAAGGTGCTTCCAGTTTTAGAAATAGAGAGTCATGTTGATCCTGAAAAACTAATTGGTTCTCTAATTGATGGAAACATTAATGTTATAGAAGTTACTCTCAGAAACGAAATGGGTTTAAAGCATATTGAGCAAATTAGAAATAAATTTCCTGAAATTAAAGTTGGGGCAGGTACAGTTTTAAATATTAAGCAACTGATTCTTTCTATAAAATCTGGTGCTCAATTTGCAGTTAGTCCTGGTTATGATTTAGAACTTGCATTAAAAGCAAAAGAATTACGCTTTCCCTATCTTCCAGGAGTATCTTCTCCAAGTGATATTATGTCTTTATTTAAAATAAATTTTAATGTTTTTAAGTTTTTTCCAGCAAATGCTTTAGGAGGAATTTCATATCTAAAATCTTTGTCTGGTCCTTTTCCAAAGGCGTTGTTTTGTCCAACTGGAGGAATTAATGAAATGAATTACAAACAATGGATAGCTGAAAAAAATGTTATTTGCGTCGGAGGTACTTGGTTAGCTCCTAAGGGATCTAATGATTATAAGGAAATAACAAAAAAAGCTCTAAAAATAAATTAGTTTTTATCTAACCTTTAAATGCTGCTTCTTTTTTAGAAAAAAAGTGTTCTAATATTTCATAAACCATTAAATAGTTTTTTTGTTGAAAGCTGGCATGAGAAATTCCCTCCATAACAGTAAATTGTTTGTTTGCATGTGGTAGCTTTACAAAAAACTTAATTAAATCCTCAAAAGATGCAATGCCGTCATATTGGCCTCTCATTAGCATAGTTGGAACTTTGATTGCTTCTGGATTCACTAATGGTAATTTAGAACACATATCAATATAAGTTCCATTGGGCATTGAATTATCAAGAGACATTATTGCTCTAGCAAACGCTAAAACCACCTTTTTTTCAACTGTATCTGGGTGATCTCTTTCGAAAATGGAGAATACAAAATTTTCATCAATTGGACGACGTTTTGAGGATAAGAATTCTGGAAGTTTTTTTCTTCTTTGTTCTAAAGTAGGACTTCCCTCGCCAGTCCAAACAAATGCGTCTAAAGCTAAACGAGCAACTTTCTCAGGATAACGTTCTGCAAATAAAGCGGCTCTTAATGCTCCGGAGGAGATTCCATATACCAAAAGTGGACCACAATCTCTTTGTTTAAAAATATACTCTGAAGCAGCGCTTAAATCATCTGCACCGTTTGAAATATCACAGAAAATATCTCTATGTTTAGAGGATTTGCCATATCCTTCCATATCAACACACCAAGTATTATAACCTTTTAATGAAAACCAATTCATAGCTGAACTAAATGGTCTGTCTTCAACATGCAAATCAAAAGTAGGTTGAGACGCCATAGAAGAACCATGAACAAATAAAACTGTTCCTTTTTTATTTTTAGTATCATCAACGTATTTTTCCCAAAGAAAGAGTTTTACATCTTCATTTTTATTGACCCAATGCTCTATGCCTTTTACATTTTTTTCATTCATAATATGAATTCCCTTTTATTATATAGAAATTAAGATTTGTACTCTAATATATCCATTCCTCTATTTCTGTCTATTAGATAGATTAAGCCTCTTTCATCAACATCTACATCATTAGTTTGGGGTGAAATTTCTCCTTTTGGAGGGTTGGGTATAAAATAACCTATTTCATGAGGATAACTTGGCTTTGTTACATCAACCACTCTTAATCCACCTCCAAACCAAGCACAAAAAATAATACCATCTTCAAGATGTTCTTGAAATTGATGCATACCAAACCTTCCTTTATCTCGTGAATAGGGTGAGTCCAATTCACTTACATGAAAGGTAGCCAAAGGTTCTATTTTACTGATATTTGAAATATCAAAAATCCATAAACCAGCATGGGGTTGACCTAATCTGTGATCATGTTCTTCATCAGCGGCTAAAGCAACTCTTTTCCCTGACAATGGTTTTAATACTGGTAAAATAGTATGAGTTGGTTCAACTACCCAAGGATGATAATTATAAGATGCAATTGTTTTTGGTTTCTTAATATCAGTGATATCTATCACTCTGAACCCAGCATGCCAGACTGCTGCCCACAATTCATTACCTACTCTAAGGGCATGATGAAGGCGATTGCCGTATCCATCCCAAGTTGGTTTCTCACCTCCTTCAATATTTTGTCCATCTAGCCACCATTTACTTACTTCTATTGGTTGATCTGGGTTTTTAATATCATATATCACTAATATATTCCCAAGAAATCCCTTCATTTCAGTTGATATATAGGCATAATTATCGTCCATATCAAATCTATGAGTGCCAAACCCAAACGTTTTCTGATAACTTAACAGTTTAGGCTTAGTCAAATCAGAAATATCCCAAATTTTAAAACCTCCTTCATCATATCCTCGTTTTAAAAACTCATCTAATTCTGAAATTTGTTTTTTATTAAAATGAAATTCCTTCTCTAAAACATCACTTGAGGGAAAAGAACCATTAAGTTTATAAAAATCATTTCTAAATTTTGATAGTTTAGATGACTTACGTAAAAAGTGACGGTTATTTTGTTCAACATTTGTAATCATTATATTTCCTGAAACACGCACCTTGTGAGTATGAGAATAGGGACTATCGGTTTTGATTTCAGAAATTATTTTAGGGTTTTTTGGATCAGTTACATCAATTAAGCTAGTTCCATGAGGTGGTTTCATATGGCCTACAAAACATGTATTATTTTGAAAAACTATTTGTCCTCCTCCAGGAATATCTAAATGTGATAAATGTTTTAAGTTTTTAGAAATAATCAAATTAATCCCCTTATTTTTGTTTTGAAAAATATTTTTTTAAGCTTGGAACAAATAATGAAATGATTAGAAGTATCCAAAGAGTGTTTCCCAATGAAGATGAAAAAAGGGTAGTAAGGTCACCTTGAGAGATTCTTAATGCTCTTAAAAAAAAGTTTTCAAGCATAGGGCCTAGTATCACACCTATTAAAATTGCAGCCACATGATAGCCTGTTTTTCTAGCGATGTATCCTATTATTCCAAAAACGATAGCAACATAAATATCAAAAACATAAGCTCTAGGTACAAAAGAACCAACTAGAGTAAAAACAATAATTAGTGGAGCAATATATTTTGTAGGTATAAGCAAAACATTAGAAAAATATCTTGTTAAAGGCATTATCAAAAACCCAAGAATAATGTATGTTATGCCCATTGCTACAAATGGCCCATAACCTAGCATAGGATTTGTTTCAAAAATATCAGGACCAAATTGAACTCCATGATATTCTAAAACAACGGCCATGATAGCTGCAGTTGCCCCACCTGGTACACCAATAATTAACAAAGGAATTAATGTACCCGAAGTTACTCCATTATTCGAAGATTCTGGTGCTATTAAACCCTCTGGATGCCCTGTGCCATATAATTCAGGAGTTTTAGAAAAGTTTTTTGACTGTTGATAAGCTACAAATGAGGCTATTGCTGCACCAGCTCCTGGAATAACTCCAATAATTAGTCCTAATATGCTAGTCCAAATTACATGTTTCCAGCGAATGAGTGTTATTTTAATACCATTAAATGTCTGTTGCCAAGAATGCACAATATTTTTTTCTTGAGATTGAATTGTTACCATCTTTCTATCAATAACCACAAATGCCTCTGAAATAGCAAACAACCCAACCAAAGCAGGAACCAAGGGAACTTTGTCATATAGTTCTAAAAAACCAAAAGTTCCTCTTGGAATTTCATACACCACATCTGCCCCAATATATCCTATCATTAGACCAAATAAACCAGCTATAAGACCCTTTAAGGTGTCCTGCGATGAAATCGTGGCTATGAGAGAAATTCCAAACAACATAATAACAATCATTTCAACACTATGAAGATAATATGCTACTTGTGAAAGCCAAGGAATTAAAATTAAAGCTAGAATAGTTGTCAACAATCCTCCTAAAACAGATGAAGTAAAAGAAATAGATAATGCTTTTTGGCCTTCACCACGTTTAGACATCGGATAGCCATCTAAAGGTGTTGCTGCCGCACCTGCAGTTCCAGGGATATTTACAAGTACAGCTGGAATACCTGCACCCAAACGAGATGAAGTATAAATTGCCACCATAAATATCATACCTGCTTCAGGCCCCATTGACAAAGTCAGTGGTAAAAGAACAATTATTGTGTTTGCAGCACTAAATCCAGGTATTGCGCCTACAACAATACCTAATATTGTGGCTGGTATAATTACCCACCAATATTCAAGTGTATTGTTTATTAAAGAAAAAAAGATTTCTAAATCATTTTCCATCCTGAATTCTTTCTATAAAGTTTTCAAATACACCTCTTGGAAATTGTGTGTTGAAAATATAAATAAAAATGAAGTAGCCCATTAAAGAACAACTCAAAGAAATTATTAGAGCATTTTTCCAATTTTTTAGAGATGAAAGTAAAATAATTGCAAAAAATAAAAATATAATAGCGGACAGAGTAAAACCTAAAATCTCAAGAAAAACAGTAAAACATAAAGTTAAAATTAATAATATTAGTCGTTTAATTGTTGTTGTTTTATCTAAATTTAAATTAGTAAAAGAGACAACTTCTTTTTCTTTACGAACCATAAAAAAAGTTTTGGCAAAAAAAATGACAATTAATAAAATAAGAATACTGCCAACTACTATTGCACTTGCCTGTGCAATCCATGGGGCTTCAGTAATTGTTGTTAAATAATATATTGTAAATATTAACGCCAAAGTTGGTATTATAAGATCTGGCAAAACATTTTTACTATCTTGTTGTCGGGAGTTTTTTGATTTTAACGACATGAATACATCCATTCTCCCCTATGCTATCTGATTATTAATAATAGCATAGGGAAAAATATTCTAGATTTTAACCTGATAATAAAGAACGATATTCTTGACCTACCTTGGTAATATTCTCTACATAAGCTTTACATTCTTTTTCATAACCCTCGCTGATAAATTCCAAAGGTGCTTTAGATTTGACTACAGCTTTTTTATAGGCCTCATCAGTAAAAACTTTTTTTGCTGAATTAATTAGTTTTTTGTATCTTTCAGGATGTTTTTCAATTGCAGAAGTTTTTATTCCAAAAGCTCTTGCACCAGCCGGTAAAGGAGGAAGACCTAATTTATACTCAGTATTTACCAAAATAGCATTAGGCATTTTTTTCTTCAGAACATTTTTTTCATCAAAAAGACCAATGACATTAAGTCCTTTTCTTTTCATAACTGTTGTTGAAGGAAGAACTCCCAAATCCGTTTCACCAGTTAGAACTCCATTACGTGTATTCTTGCCTCCAGACAAAGGTATGAGATTAATTTTCATTCCTGTTTTTTGTGCTAACACTAAAATACCAAGTGAAGCTGGGTGAGCTAATCTGCTAGTTGCAACAGTAAGAGTTCTTTTTTTTCCTTCAGCAATAACATCTTCAACTGTTTTCATTTTGCTTTTGGTACTTATAAAAATACTTCCTGGATCTGCGTCTACCTGAATAAAATATTTATAAGCATTTAAATCAAATGTAGGTTTTTTAACTACCCAATTAAGAACTTCTGGACCCATATTTCCAAAAATCAAATCGTGGCAGTCATCTGAAGCTTTATCCATATATGTTTCATAACCAACTCTTCCAGATGCTCCAGGATAAAATTTTGGTTCGAATTTAATACCCAAATGTTTTGACCATACCCCAGAAAAAGCTCTGAAGTTTCTATCTGCTCCACCTCCCGCACGGGTTGGGATATATGCTTGCATTTTTCTACTTGGAAAATTACTCCCAAAGGCAATAGATGGGATTGATCCCACTATACTTCCTGCTGCTATAGCTGTAGAGTATTGCAAAAACTTTCTTCTCTTTAATTTATTCATAATCTCCTCCTTTCATTGTTTAAAAAGAAAATCATAGTTAAACATGAAAACAAAATATAATTTATAATTTTTATATATCTATAACTAATAGTTATATAGAATTAATAAATTTGATTGTATTTAAAGAAATTAAGTGTGAAAATTTATTAAGTTTTATTTAGGAGAATAAAAATGTTGCAGACTAAAAATCGAGTAATAATGATTTCAGGTGCTAATAGAGGAATTGGTTTTGAAACAGCAAAATTGCTCAAAAACAAAGGATATTTGTTAAGTTTAGGGGCTAGAAACACTGATAAGATTGATATGGAAAATATAGAAAATAAATTAATTAAATGTAATTGGGATGCAAAAAATAAACTTTCTTCAAAAAAATGGGTTGATGAAACATTATCTGCTTTTGGAAAAATTGATGGACTTGTAATGAACGCGGGAGTTGAATTAGGTGGTGATTTAGAGGGAGATAGCGAAGAAGAGTTTGATGAAATGTTTGAAGTAAATTTTAAAGGACCATTAAGATTAGTTAGAGAAGCTCTGCCTGAGTTAAAAAAAATTGATTCAGGCAGGGTTATTAATGTCGTATCTCTAGCAGGAAAGAGACCAAGAAAATCTAAAATGCTCGGATATTCAGCATCCAAATTTGCTGCCATGTCATTAACAAATGCCATAAGATTAGCAGGTTGGGATGATGGTGTAAGAGCTACTTCCATTTGTCCAGGAATGGTTAAAACAAGAATGACTGAAGAAGTTATTGTACCAGAGGGTCAATTCAAAATGGATCCGGAGGTAATTGCACAAACCATTGCTTATGCCTTATCATTACCAAATAGTGCTGCTGTAGCTGAAATTTTGGTTAATAGCAGACTTGAAGATATGTTTTAAAATAAAAGAAATAGATGAAAAAATCAAAACGAGGAAATGTAGAACCATTTATAGTAATGGATGTAATGGAAAATGCTCGCAAAGCAGAAGATAGGGGTGAGGATATAATCCACATGGAGGTGGGTCAACCAGGAACAGCTGCTCCAATAAAAGCTCAACAGGCATTAATACGTCAAATGAGAAATGATAGTTTAGGTTATACTGTTGCTCTCGGTCTTCCCGCATTACGATCAAGAATATCCCGTCTTTATGGCGAATGGTATAATGTTGATTTAGATCCTAAGCGCGTTGTAGTTACTTCTGGTTCATCTGGAGGTTTCATTCTTTCGTTTGCATCTCTTTTTGATGTTAGACAAAAAGTAGGAATTGGTTCTCCTGGCTATCCAAGTTATAGACAAATTCTTAAGGCTCAAGATTTAGAACCTGTATTAATTGATACTAAAATAGAAAATAAGTATCAATTAACTTCAAATGATATAAAAAACAAAAGTCTATCAGGTGTTTTAATTGCTTCACCTGCTAACCCAACGGGTTCCATGGTTGATTATAAAACTATGGAAAGTTTAATAAATACAGCTATCGAGGAAAATATTTCTTTTATAAGTGATGAGATTTATCACGGTATTGAATACGAAAATAAAGCTGTTAGTGCCCTTCAAATTACTAATGAATGCTATGTTATAAATTCATTTTCAAAATATTTTTCTATGACTGGTTGGAGAATTGG
>CETU01009876.1_pt1 | contig 13961 bp, 9 predicted proteins | sample 356531 | NCBI WGS metagenome assembly CETU01 (sample SAMEA2623488, study PRJEB7988) | marine metagenome | isolation source: saline water (ENVO:00002010), including
AGTAAGTCCCCTGTGCTACTTCCCATGAATATCTTGATTCCGCAAACACCGTCCATGCCCTCGATATCCTGTAAATCTCTGACATTATCTTTTGTTGCTCCAGCAAAGAATCCGAAGTGATTTACAGTTTTTGATTCAGCAAGGGCGATCTTAGCTTCTAAGGTTGCCCGATTAGTAGCATTTGGGACATTGTTTGGCATATCCAAGAAGGCAGTCACACCTCCTGCAACTGCCGCTCTGCTACCACTTTGCAAATCTTCCTTGTCGGTATTACCCGGTTCTCTGAAGTGGACGTGTGGGTCAATTGCACCTGGTAGCAGATGTAATCCCGTGCCATCGATTAGCAATTCTCCAGTTGAGACTTCCAACCCGCCACCAGTTGCTATTGTTTTGATGGAACCATTGGATACACGGAGGTCTCCATCTACAATACGATCTGACAAAACTAAGGAGGCATTCTGAATCAGGACATTGCCTTCCATGGTTGGTTCAGATGTTGCCGGAATGCTGGCATCTCAATACTCTTACCATTGTGCAATTGGAATTCTGCCCTCCCGCTCGCTTCAAATAACTAAGGCATCAGCGATGGGGTAGCGAGTTGGAGTAGCCAGGTTATCTCGTCGGGCTCATAACCCGGAGACCGGTGGTTCAAATCCACCACTCGCTACCAAATATTATTGAAGAATAAAGCGTACTATTCGCGTAACTAAATGAAAACTGAAAGTGAAAAATAAGGACACTGCGGACTCATTCTGTTTGTATTACACTTTCAATTATGCAAAAGGGGTCCTTCTGTTGTTCATATACCGTATAGCATTGAGGGATATTGAACGAAAGGTGAGAGAGATGGCTAAGAAGATCGCAAGTGAAAAGTTAGACGAAGAAGATGGCTCAATAGTGATAGACGCAGATGAAGAGCAGGCAACTATAGATGATTTGCCTGGTGTAGGACCAGCTACCGCGGAAAAATTACGCGAGGCAGGTTTTGAAGAATTGCTGGCTATCGCAGTAATGAGTCCGAATGAATTAGCCGAGCAAGCCGAATTGGGTGAAGCGGTATCTTCCAAGATTATTCAAGGTGCCAAGAAAATGGCCAACATTGGAGGATTCGTATCAGGTAATAAATTACTAGAACGCCGTAAAGAAGTTCAGAAATTAACGTCGGGTTCAGCAGCTCTTGACGAATTGCTAGGAGGAGGATTTGAAACCCAAGCAATAGTTGAGGTATATGGTGAATTCGGAAGTGGAAAGACACAGATAGGTCATCAATTAGCCGTTAACACAATACTGCCTAGCGAACAAGGAGGGTTTGATGGGGAGATTTTCTACATAGATACAGAAGATACATTCAGGCCCGAAAGAATAGCACAAATGGCAGAAGCTGTAGGTTTAGATTCTAGCGTGGTTCTAGATAGAATACACGTCGCTCGTGCCTACAATTCAGCACATCAGATGTTGTTAGTAGATGAGATCAAAAAGCTATCCAAAAATATTGATGTAAAATTAATCATTGTTGACTCACTAACCAGTCACTTCCGCGCAGAATATGTTGGCCGTGGAATGCTAGCTACAAGACAGCAAAAACTCAACAGACATCTGAAAGAACTCAAGCAGTTATCAGATGTTCACAATGCTCTGGTTTTGGTAACTAACCAGGTTATGTCCAAACCAGACGCAATGTGGGGCGATCCAACAAAGGCCATTGGAGGTCACATTGTTGGACACGCCAGTACATTCCGGCTCTACCTCAGGAAGTCGAAGGGCGGCCGTAGAATCGCCCGTCTAGTCGACAGCCCCAACCTACCTGAGGGAGAGGCTGTGTTCACCGTGACTGCCGAGGGTCTCAGGGATTGATTCTTGAGAGGCCCTCGGGGTCCGAATGTGAAGTCATGCAGGTAATTCTGCCAATGCTTCATCGATTTCTCCAATGAGTCCTCTAACATATGATTGGGAGAAAGATAGTTCTAATCCACTCGCTTCAAACAATTCTGTTAGGCCTCGTGTGTAACCTAAAGAAAGGCCGGCTTTGTATCTTGCAAGAGCGTCTTGAGTATCTTCTCGATGATACTTCCACAACTGTAGGGCGCCAAGTTGAGCAATCCCGTATTCAACATAGTAGAATGGTACGCCAAATAAATGCCCTTGGCGTTGCCAAGACACTTTTTGAATCTCCTCAAATCCATTCATGTCTACCTTAGGTCCAAAACGCTCTCCTAGTTCTAGCCACTTCTCAGCACGCTCTTCCCGTGAATGATTTGGATTAGCATAAACCCAATGTTGGAACGCGTCTATTGTAGCCATCCATGGCATAAATGAAATGATATCTTCAAGGTGTTTTCGCCTTGCTCTATCTGCATCTTTGCTATCATAGAATTCTTCCCAATGAGGGTGGGTTAGAAGTTCCATAGACATACTAGCCACCTCGGCAAATTCAATCGGAGAATCCCTCTCATGAATCAGATCTAGGTGGCCCGAATAGAATGAATGGAAGGCATGTCCAGCTTCGTGAATCATAGTCTCGATATTCCTTTGTGTCCCAGCAGCATTCATGAAAATGAATGGCAACCTACTCTTTTGCAGATAATACTGATATCCACCAGGAGCTTTTCCCTTTCGACTATCTAAATCCAGGCAATCATTAGCATCAAGTAAATCGAAGTAATTGCCTAATTCATCAGACATCTTGTGGAAGATACGAGAGCAACCATCTACCATTTCTTGTACATCATTGAATGGTTGAAGTGGAGCGCGACCTTTGACATCAACTCCCATATCCCATGGTCTTAACGAGTCTAGCCCTAATTCTTCCATCCTTTCCAAGTCAGTTCGGTGTCTCAGTGGTTGGCATACAGTTTCTATTGAATCATGAAATTCCAAACAATCTGCGATACTGTAATCAAACCTATGCATTGAGGCGAACATATACTGTTGATAACCCTCAAAACCAGCATTTGTAGCTATTTTATGACGTAATTGAATTAGTTCGTCGTAAATTTCTGATACCCTTTCATTATCCTCAAATCGTCTCTCAGAGACTGCTTTCCAAGCAGCCTGCCGAATTGATCTATCAGTATTCTCAAAGTAAATCGCCATCTGAGCGAAGGTTTTCTGTTCTCCATCAAACTCTACCATTTGTGCACCACAAATTTCGTTATATTCTGTAACGAGTTTTGTTACCTGGGTGCTTAATGGTATATTCTCCTCTCGGAAAATTTCGATATCGGTCTTCAGCCCCTTGACAAATAAATTGAATCTTTCAGGTAAATCACCAACTGCTTTATGTTCCACTAGCCGTCGATTAAGAATATCACTATACTCGGATAATTTTGGTTGAACATTTTCCACAAATGCCATCCATGCCTTCTGAATTTCTTCATCATCTGTATGGCATGTCATATCGATGTATAGTCTCGCTCTAGCTTCGGAAATAATTTCAGATAGGCTAGATCTATCTGCGATGAAGGTTTCTAAACAACCTGAGCAACTTATTTTTCGGTCTCTTAGGTCGTTCATGTATGGTTCTATGGATTGCCAAGATGAACCATCGAGGTCGTCTGGAACAAAGCCCATTTCAATCCCTCAATCTTTCCTCGATGACATTGGACCAGTCGGTAATGGACCTTCTGTTCGACTGTATTTTTGTCGCTTCCACTTTGCCGCAGCCTCACGGTTTGCGGCTCTAATTTCTTCAACAGCTTCATGCTTGGGGTTTTCTCTTTCAATCCAACAAGCGGTGCAAAATCTCTTTCCTTGATGATCTACAAAATTTCCAGGCGTGCAGCCTTCATCGCAGATATTGCAGGTTCGGAATCCATGGAATCTCGACATAATCTCGGTTAAACCCTAGAGGCATCCGTCTATCAGTTTGACCCCAAAGGGGTCAAGTATTCAAATCAGACATAGCAGCATGAAGGAGAAATGCAGATTCAAGATCTTTAGGTGTGGAATTTGCTATTTCTGATTCGAACCCCAATCTCTCAAGTCCCTCCATAGTTGGGATTGGTCTTTGTGTGATAAGTTCAGCATTCAGGTGTAATTTCAATCGATTTGCTTCGTTTGAGGCACTATTGTATGTGTCTCTAGGAATTTTAATTCCAGTTTGTTCTTCACTTCCAAAAGGGTCATCTGAACCGAATTCGGGAAGATATACTATCCATGCGGCTTCATCATTTTGCTGTAAGCCAGCACGTTCAAATGCGGTTCTGATTTGATGAGTCCCTGAAATTAATCTTAGGAATTCTGTGTCTACTGAATTTCCAACCATCAAATTTTGTAATTCACGTCTTCTGAGAGCGTGCCAAACAGTCCATAGGTGAATCTCACTTGCTGCTGCTGAAAAAGAAACTAGAACCCATCTGTTGTCTGGTCTCCACTCATTGAAAATTGAGACTACATCTTGTGGATTATCAAGTGGCTGAGGGAAACGTACCCCCCATGCAGGGAACCAAGGCACTCTATGGTTCTCAGCCATGCTTTGCGATAAGGTCTGATAGATGAAATGTGCAGTTCAACGTTGTCTTCTTCTTACACTTGCGGCAGCCTCAACTAAATTATCCACCAAGCGCATACTCCATCCTCTCAGATTAGCAAGTTTTACCCTGTCATTTTCCGTTAACGATGCAACATCTTTGGCATTCTCTACTCCAAGTAAATCTGTCATTTCCCTAGCACGGGTTCGCCCGATTCCTCTTATCGTAACCAAACCAATCAGATCAGCTTTACACCCATGTCTAACTCTGCGATGTAACTCTCCTACAAATTCAACCAATAGTTTGTGTTGTGAAGGGTCTAACCTTTTCAATTCTTCATCATCGTTAAGAATTTCTTTCATTGAGAAAAGTAACCATTCAGCTAAGTCAACACGACTTCTAACATCTCCGGGTTGAACATTCCAATTTTTTTCAAGATCTTCCATTTTTGCTTCGTTGATCCAATCTTCAAGTACCAATACTCCTTTCATTCTTCTTTCAATGTCTGAATCTGCGGCTTCAGTAAGGAATTCTCTTTGATGGGAATGTATTGCAGCGTGAATTCTTTCCGTTTCATCTTTTCTTGGCCATAGAGCTAAGAAATCAGGAGTACAGGATAATAGGTGGAGCAAACTCATGGGAGAAAGTTGCATTACATCATCTGCTCCAGTCATAATTCTCATCGCTTTTTGCATGCCATCGTGAATCATTTTTCCAGAGATTGGATTGAGATACAATTTTGCAACTCTATTTCCAAGAGGAGTTGGGTTGTAAGTCATTGAGGCAGGATCAGGCAGTCTTGGTTGACTGGTGATTCTCTGGCTAGCTTTTGAAAATCCGAAAATAGCCGGGCCTTTCCTAGGTGAAAGAGAAGTTGCAGAAGTTTTCTGTGACTTAGAAATCTCTAATCCTGGTACATTTTGTCCAGTTTTGGCCCATTCAGGCATCTCATCTTGCCAATCTTCATTATCAGATTCAAATTTTTCTCTTTCTTTAATTCTTGAGAGAACTCCGTCAGATTCACCTGCTCTGATTATCATTCCATTCTCTGTTAGCCACCCTATAACATCGTCAAGCCTTGCTTCCAAACTGTCCTTTTGCAAGTGAGTAGCCAAGAAAGTTTGATTGAAAAATTGAGATATTGAATCCCTATCTCGAATTCCCCCTGTTGCCATTATCGATAGAAGATGAGTTAGTAGTGCGGGGTCCTCTTCCGCTCTTATTGCTGAAGGATTAGCTAATTTCGAGGTGACTTCTTCGGGTTCACTAAGCATGTATAATTCAACAATATTTAATTCATCATCTTCATCTTTAGCCAAAATCCATGCATCTCCGGAATCATCAAATTTTGGCCTGCCTGCTCGTCCTAGCATTTGCCTAATTTCCATTACCGGCAGGGGCATCGATCCTCCTCCCACTGAACTCCATCTCCGATGGTCTCTGATGATCACTCTCCTTGCGGGTAAATTTACTCCCTGTGCTAGTGTGGGAGTGGCGACAATAGCTAGCAAAATTCCCTGACGAAACGCCTCTTCGACAGTCTTTCTTTGGCTGTGTGTCAATCCAGCATGATGGAATGCTATTCCTCCTTTAATTGAGGCTGCCAACGATCTTCCCATCACAGATGTATCCTCTCGCTGAGTCATTTTTTCTGCAATAGATTCCCATTGTTCAATTAGTTCGGAATCATAAACTGAGTTATTGTTTGCAATAATTTTGCGGACATGTTTCGACAACTCCCTAGCCTCCTTTTGTGCCGAAGCCCTGGAGTTGACAAAGACCAGCATTTGTCCATTTTCAGAAACCGAATCGTCCAATACTGATTGCAACCTTCTTGTTACCCTACCTTCAATAGTTCTAGGTTCTGGCCATTGAATATTTTCAGGTCCATCAATCCGATGGATTTTGACATTCATTCCAGTCATTGTACCGGAATGAAGTTGTATTGGTCTCCAATCTGATTTGACCAATTTTGCATCTAACCAATTTGCCATCTCTTCAGAATTCCCTACTGTAGCGGATAAGGCAATAAATTGGGCATCAGGTTGTGAGTGCCTAATTCGAGAAAGCAGAACTTCCAAAGTAGGACCTCGGGAAATATCGTGTAATAAATGAAATTCATCTACGACAACGACTCCAATCTTTTCCATTATTCCATCACGAGTACGCAATATAGAATCGAGTTTTTCACTAGTGCAAACAAGAATATCAGAATCATCTATTCCGCTGGTTTCTCCACTTCTATCACCAATAGCAATACCCACTCTTAGCCCTACTAAACTTGCTAATTCCCTCAACTCCTCAACTTTTTCCGAGGCCAGAGCTTTCAACGGAACGATATACAGCCCTCTAGCTCCTTTGAGATCACTAATCAAACGTTGAATCAAAGTTAAGTGAGCAACTAATGACTTACCACTTGCAGTGGGTATTGTAAGCATCAAATTTTGTCCAGTAAGAGCGTAAGGTAGTGCCTGTTGTTGAGGTGGGAAAAGTTCCTTTACACCCCATTCGGATGTTAAATGTTTGATGATTCTACCATCCACAGCCAAGTTTGTGAGTCTCGCCTCTGGGAGGTCTTCGCTCACGGCCATGGTTTCACTTAGAATCCACCGTTCTAAAGGATACCGAATCTAATTACTTAACCTAGATAAAATACAACAACACACATGACTAACATTAGAGATGCAGGGGTTGCACGGCTTAGGGGGTCGCCTCTTGTCTTCAAGTGACAAGTCACGGCTCCCGCCATTAACAAACCCATTCCTAATGCCGCAAATTGTACTAAAGAAGAATACCAAATACCCACAATCAGTAGACCCGCAAGAGTCAGCTTAGAGACTCCAATAACGTATACCGACCACTTTGGTAATCCATATACTGCAAATTCTTCAACTATATTCTTTGCATTTCCTGCTCGGAAGCTGGTTTCTAATCTAGGTCTGAAAATCCAAACTGCAATTATCACGACTGCAATGGTGATTTGGAGAACGGTCACAAGTTCGTCAATCATAAGTTTGGATTAATCACCTGATGTATATACTCTTGTTCAGAGAGCATTGTTGGCTAATTCCATCGATGGTATGCTGGATGTCCTTCTTTCACAGCAACGAATAGGCCTTCTCCGGTAGCACAAATATTCCCATTAGAAATCAATTCCATCTTTACTTTGGCTCTATCATTATCTAATTCGATTACCTCACCGGTTACCTGTATTTCATGTCCAAAAGGAGTTGGTCTGCGAAGTTTGATACTGTAATTCGCGGTAACTGTACAAGGAGGTTCCGAATCTCCGGATTGATCCATTAATGCGATTGCAGCAGTCCAATTTCCATGACAATCCATCAAGGTTCCAATGATGCCTCCATTTATCATTCCAGGAAATGCTTGATGTTCGGATGATGGATTAAATTTCATTGTCAGGCCATTATTACTCCTGAATGAACGAATTTGAAGCCCTTCTGGGTTCGATGGTCCGCAACCAAAACAGATGCTATTTGGAGCATGTAATTCCTGTACCGAGGTCTCAGGTTGGTCACTCATTGCTCATCCCAAGTTGGCGAAAGACTACATAAATTTCTCATTTGACTCCTTCAAATCACTCAATCTCTGAATGCTAATCCTCTTATTTAGAGGACCCTACAGGATGTTATTGGTAGATACCGAAGAGACACGTAAGTCCTCGAAAAATGAGGATGTGAACGTTAGGGTTCCAAGGGCAAAGAGGCGCCGCCATCAGCCAATTAAAGTCTCGAATCAAATTCCAAATAGTCGAAGAAAGGAAATTGAGAAAGCATTGGAAGAGCCTAGCAGCACTCCGAAAACGTGGGCTCGTTCCAACGGATGGAAATCTCATAGAATTGGTCGTAAACTAGTGAAACCTGGGACCATTAGACAAATCGAATACGATTTGATGGATGTAGAGATTGGAGAGTCTTGGCCTATCCCGATTACCGTAGTTCATGGTTCCAGGCCGGGTCCTGTTGTCACATTGATAGGTGCAATCCATGGAAATGAATTGGTGGGTCCTCTTGCACTGACTTACCTGCAATCACATGCGGTTTTGGGTCCTGATAAAGCGATAGATCCAGCAACTGTTGCTGGAACGATTAGAATTATTCCAATAGTGAATATGCCAGGATACCGCCGTCGAATTAGATACATGACAGACGGCCGAGATCTCAATCGATTCTTCCCAGGAAAAGAAGATTCCAATACAACATCCAGAGTCGCAAATCGATTATGGAATGATATTTTTTCAAATTCAGACCACATTGTTGATTTGCACACCGCGGCTTTAGGTCGTACTAATATGCCTCAGATAAGAGCTAACCTAGCAAACCCATCAAGTAACAGAGCAGCTCGTTCATTTGGAATCGAAGTTATACTTGACAGTGAAGGACCTAAGGGGTCGTTAAGAAGAACTGCGGACGATGCTGATATTAGTTGTATTACCTATGAAGGAGGTGGTGCGGATGAAGCTGATCCTGAATCAATCCAGATTGCGATGTACGGTATTCTCAACGTTTTGAGAAGTCTAAAGGTTATTCCAGGCTATCCAAGTAGACCAAGATTTAGACTATTGGCGTCAGGCTCAGTTTGGATTCGTTCAGATTATGGCGGTTTACTCGATGTTCTAACTCCGGCGGGTTCTTGGGTTGAAGAGAACGAATTAGTTGCTACAGTTTCAGATCCGGAACATCCTGGAGTTTCGATGGAAATTCGTTCTCCAACGGATGGTCTGCTAATTTGTACTGCCACACATCCATTTGTTACAACAGGTACTCCTATTGGCCATCTTTTGCCTATTTCAAAGGGAATAAAGTCAGTAAAACGTCGTTTAGATGACGAAGGTGTATTGGTTTTGAGTGGTGCTGATGGAGAGCCGCCTTGGCGTGAAGATGACGAAATCGAAGACATATCTGTAGAAGGAGAATGGGAGGGTGGTTCTCCGGACGCAGAATGGGGGGAAAACATTCCATCGGCAACTGAAGAAGAAGCCGATGAAGCCTGATGCTCATTCTTCTTCTAAAGAAAACTCGTTATTCACAGGATTTGCTGGAACTAAAACTGGCGAAGCCTCAATCATGTGTATTTCTTCAGCCTGTATGGGTTGGGATATTTTGGTTGATTCAAGCATAGGAATTGATTCGGTTGCTGTCGTTGAATTGGAGCTTTGCATCTCGAGTAGAGAGGATAGGTCGGGAGCCGCCGGTAACTCGGTACCTCCTATTACTGAATTACCTCCCTGTGGGTTTAATTCTACCTTGAATTCTGCATATGCTTCTGCAATCAACCTATTTTCACGAATCTTCATGCCAACTAATGCAACTCCACCAATTGTTGATAATAAAATAACAAAAATTACCACAATACCAAGTGTGCTTCCTAAGAAGGAAAACAAGGATTCAACCAATGTTTTAGGAGGAATATAGACATCTACCTGAATTGTCCATTGAAGTGTTGTTTCAAATCCGGAATCTGTAATTGTAACGTTCAGTTCTCTTAATCCACTTCTCTCTTTGCATAGGATCTCAGCCAATTCCCAATCCTGTGATTCACAATCAATTTGGTTTAGAACCAATATCTGACTATTTTCGCTTATGTTGTTACTTAGTGTGACTCCCTCAATCTCCCAAATTATTTCCTTGTCCACTGTTTGGGGTATTCCTTGAATTTCAATTCTTATTGAATTGTTAACAGAATCCCAAGTAAGAGCGCTAGTTTGACTAGGAGTGGATAAAATCAGGTCTTCTCTGATTAATTCATCATCGACTATCTCATTACAATCATCATCCCATCCATTCCAAGTCTCAATTGCGTCTGGGTTAATGGTTTCAACCAAATCCTCGCAATCCTCGAAGGCATAGAAGCCATCATTGTCTCTGTCATGATCGAAAACTAGTGGGTTGGTGCCTGTTTCAATTACCTCTTTCCCATCACTCATTCCGTCCTCATCTGAATCTGGATTATTCGGATTTGTGGAGAGGTTATGGTACTCATCGTAATCTCCCAATCCATCTAAATCAGAATCCAAATCATAGAAGTCTTCGTCTACTTTGTCATCGCAGTCATTGTCTTTGTTATCCAAGGATTCTGCAAGCAATGGAGCCCTTTCCGAGTCATCATCTTGGCAATCCTGGAACCAGTACCATCCATCTCCGTCCTCATCTGGGTCTGCCCAGAGTGGATTTGACCCATAGCCGTTAACCTCTAGCCCATCAGGTAGACCATCATCGTCAGTATCTCCATCATATGGATTGGTTGTAATGTTATGATATTCATTATAGTCATCCAAACCATCTAAATCAGAGTCTAAATCCCAAAATCCATTATCGATTACAAGGTCACAATCATTGTCTATATTGTCAAGTAATTCGGGTAAGGCAGGATTACGGTATTCGTCTCCATCATCACAATCGAGGAACCAATGGAATCCATCTTCATCCTGATCTGGGTCAAAAGTCAAAGGATCTGACCCGTGAGTCTCTATCTCGACTCCGTCACTCAAACCATCATTGTCGGTATCAGCGTCTTCGAAATCAGTTCCGTGTACGTGATATTCTGGCCAATCTAGAAGGCCATCTGAGTCTCTGTCGGTAAAATTGAATCCCTCATCTGTGAAATCATCACAGTTATCATCAATCCCATTTAATCGCTCGTAAGTTCCAGGATTAACATCGGGATTGTTGTCATTACAGTCTTGGAAATGGTAAAACAAATCGTTGTCTGAATCCGGATCGTATAACAAAGGATTGGTGCCCCAGAAATTTAACTCTTGGCCATCTGAAAGACCATCATTATCACTATCCGAATTCAGTGGATTTGTTCCATGTGTATTGACTTCCTGCGAATCGGTTAACCCGTCCGTATCCGAATCAATAGCAAGAGGATTTGTTCCGTAAATTATTACTTCATCATAGTCGGACAAACCATCATCGTCGGAGTCAGAATCAAAAGGATCTGTTCCCCAAATTAGAGTTTCATTTTCATCAGTTAAACCATCATCATCATGGTCTGGGTCGTTATCCACTCCATGGAAAATCAATTCCCATGAATTCAAGATACCTGTTTCTCCCGAATTGGCATCTCTGACCTTTAGATTCCATATTCCCATACTCGATTCTCCCCAGTGATGAACTGTATTGAATTGCCAATCGGAATAATCATTATTTGAATCTCCGTTACTAACTGCAAGCCAAGATTCAGTACCGTATGGAGATTCCAAGATTATGTCTAAATCGCCACGATATGTGTGATCGATGTCAACAATGACATCGATACTTTCTATCGATAACTGGGAACTAACTGTTAATGGAAAGGTGCTCCAAGAAGAGTTCCCATCAGGGATACTGAAATTTTCGATGAATGGGCCGTAGGTATTGTTTAGTTCTTGGTCAAGTGTTGTCCAATTTGCCGCCAGAGAGACTGCAGCCCCTGCGTCTATAGCACCAAATCCGTATTTGTGAGAAACATTATGCCCTGCTCCATTTGTATTCCAGGACGGATCATTAGGATCATTCATTCGTGAGGTATGAACTAGAATTTCTTGTACATCTCTCCATGTCAAAAATTGATTAGCATCATACATTAATGCGATAACTCCAGATGCTAACGGTGTTGCGCTTGAAGTTCCACCGAAGTTATTGGTAACGTTTCCAGTGGTGTATCCTCCACTACCAACTATGTCAGTTGTGGTTATCCCTTCGCCATCACCATTGGAGTGTGCTGCAACGAGAATATTTGCTCCGGGCTCTGCATAATACGATTGCTCACCTTGGTGTGTAATTGAAGTCACTGCTATGGTAAATCGGCTGTTGGCATAGCCGTCTTTGTTGGCATCATCATCACTACCTAGGCCATTACCGGCGGCCCAAGTAATTGTATTTCCCAAACCTTTTCTTCCTTGATAGGCATCCTCTTCAAAAGCCGCTAAAGTCAGAGGACCAGGTCCTGACAAAGTTGACCCATCATCCGATGGTCCCCAAGAATTTGAGTAGATGTCAATTTTATCATTTCTGAATGAAAGAGCATCCGCCTCCATACTATCAGGAGAACCACATGCAATCAGAGTAGAACCTGCTAATGTTGCCTCCCATGCTGCTCCAGCTACATTCAACGAGTTATTTCCTACCGCTGCTGCAACTCCCGCGGCTGCAGTACCATGCCCATTCCACGAGTTGGGCGTTGGGTCACTGTCACCATTGCACCAATCGTAGGAATAGGTTGAATTGTAATTGTCAATTATATCTGGGTGTGAATGCTCCAAACCATCATCTACGATACTAATCACTACTCCATCGCCTCGATAGTTATTCCAGACATCTGTTGCATTGATATCCTCACCCACAAGGCCATTGGTTTGACCTGTATTTTCAAGATGCCATTGGGAGGAAAATTCGGGGTCATTAGGGGTGCTTCTAGGAATTTGTTGTCGCTCAACGAGAGGGTAAAACGCCTCAATATGGCCAATTTCTTTAGATTCTTCTAATTTTTCAATCTGTTCTAATGGATTATCAAGGTACCATATGTAAGCACCCCTAAGCAAAGATGAGAATTCTATTGTTGTCGGTTTAGCGGAAGTAAAGAACTGTTTTTCTATGGGAATTTGTGTAATCACCAGCCATTCATTAGTCTGTGACAGTTCTGTTTCTGTGTATCTATCTAATTCTCCCACTCTATCGAAAGCCAACTGTATGGCTCGAGAGTATGTTGGTAGGATTGGCTCACCATCAATTTCAAAATCGATATCAATAGTTTGTTCTTGCCCTGCGGTTGCAACAACAGGACTCACCAACATCAAAACTAGGAGCATCGCTGTGACTCGCACACTAGAAATTCGAGTTCGGGGGGGTTTTAGCCGTTGCCGATGCATGATTGACTTTTGCTTCTACTCGATTTAGTATCTAATCAGTTGTTTTGCATGTAATCCGATATGGCCTGATGGACTTCATCATCATCCATCAATCGGCGTTGATTTTTCGCCACTTCGAACATATGAGCTACTAGATTATCATCAGCTTCGTAACCATTCTTTTGCAACCACCAAATTATGTTAGAGCGGCCGCTCATATGTCCAATTCGAATAACCTGCTGCAGACCGTAATCCTGCGCAGGCACGCCTGAATATACCCTGTCTGCAAGCCAATGATCGCCCTTTTTCATCGCCTTGATTACTGCGCTGGCATGCACTCCAGTCCCTGTTTCGAAAGCATCTTCTCCAAAGACAGGATAATTCCTAGGCAGAGCAACTTCGACATATTCATGTGCCTTTCTCATGTATTCGTTTAGAGCGGTTAGGTCGTTTTCGATAACTCCCATTAGTGAGAGATTGACTAGGGTTTGGTCTAGTGGAGCATTTCCAGCTCTTTCTCCTACACCTAATGCAGTTCCGTGAATAACATCCGCTCCAACCTCTACAGCAGCGAGGTTGTTTGCAACACCCAAGCCTCTATCTTGGTGGCCATGCCAATTTACCTCGATATCTCTACGCTT
>CETU01072005.1_pt1 | contig 13946 bp, 7 predicted proteins | sample 356531 | NCBI WGS metagenome assembly CETU01 (sample SAMEA2623488, study PRJEB7988) | marine metagenome | isolation source: saline water (ENVO:00002010), including
ACTCCCCGATGTACTCAGGTCAAATTAATGCAATAGGACCACGCTATTGCCCAAGCGTAGAAGATAAGGTGGTAAGGTTTGCCAATAAGGAGTCACACCAATTATTTTTAGAGCCGGAATGGAACAATTCTAAACAAATTTATGTTAATGGCTTTTCCACAAGCATGCCCGAAGAGGTTCAAATAAAATCCCTAAAATCAATACAAGGGCTTGAAAACATAGAGCTTATAAGGCCGGGTTATGCTATTGAGTATGATTATTTTCCATCAAGACAATTAAAATCAACATTAGAAACAAAAAAAATTAAAGGCCTGTTTTTAGCTGGACAACTAAATGGAACCTCTGGGTATGAAGAGGCTGCGGCACAGGGCTTAGTTGCAGGGGTAAACTCAGCACATTATACTAATAACGGCAAACCAATGGTTTTAAAGAGATCGGAAAGTTATATTGGCGTACTAATTGACGATCTAATTACAAAAGAAATCAACGAGCCATACAGAATGTTTACATCTCGAGCAGAACACCGTTTGTTTTTAAGACAAGATAATGCCGATCTTCGACTATCAGAAATAGGAATAAAAAACAATCTATTAGAACCAAACCACCTTAGCCTGTTCAACCAATACAAGCAAGACTATGATGAGCTCAAAAAAAACCTAACAAAACAAACAATTACCGAAAAAGGGAAAAAATATTCGCTATGGGACTACCTAAAAAGACCAGAGGTGCAAATTAACAATATTACAGGATTTTGTTTTTCAAAACACAACCCTAGAGTTTTGTTTTCTATTGAAAGCGAGGCAAAATATGAGGGTTACATAAACATACAGTCTCAAAGAAATAAAAAAATAAAAAAACTAGAAAACACACCAATTCCAAAAAACCTTGATTTTTCAACAATCAAAAACCTTAGCCTAGAGTCGATAGAAAAACTAAACCTTGTTAAACCAGAGACACTAGGGCAAGCCTCTAGGATTGGAGGGGTTCGACAGTCCGATATCGCCACCCTGTCGTTTTATTTATATAAAAAAAAATGAGTGTTTCACGTGAAACATCTATGAGCCCAACTAAATATTTTAATCAAAGCATTAATCATAGTTTATCGTACAGCGTTAATCTTCATAAAAATGATGAGTTAATATCTTTTTTTGTATCATTAAACCCGGGGTCTTTTCTTGTGGTGAAAGATAATGATTTTTTGTCAATTTTTAATATATTATACAAAACAAACATACCAAACCTGTCTGTTTTGACTAATTTAAAAACAGATTCTCCTCCTGGTTTTATATCTCCATTAAAAAGATCGATTGACAACTATATTATCAATGAAAACAATCCTCACAGAATTGTTTTAATTAATCAGTCTTGCTATAAAGGTGAATACCCATATTATTTTAAAGGTGTTGTAGGCAGGGTTGATGAGAGCGCTGATTATGATCAATTATTGTCATATATACAAAGCTCTGATTTAATTCGAGTATCTACGGTTGTTGGTCCTGGGACCTATACCGTGCGAGGTTCTTTGATAGATGTGTATCCATTAGAATCTAGAGTGGCTTTTAGGGTTGATTTTTCATATGACTCTCCTAGGCTTTTTGTTTTTGATGCAAGCTCACAGCTTACGGTTAAGGTTGTCGATAGTTTTTCTTTTATTGTTTCTAGGCCATCATATTCTAAAATAAAAACATCCAAACTCCTGGAGGGGTTAAGGTTTTCGTCGTATTTAGGCGGATATTATGTTTTGGGTTTGGGGGATAAAAAAGTTTATTTAAATACTTGTAATTACGATTCTTATGATGGTGATTTTAAAAATTGTGTATCTACAGATCTTTTGTCTTCTACGGGGGTTTATATTAATGATTATTTGTTTGTTCCCCCTTGGTTTCTTGGTGAGGCTCCAAAAACACAATCTCGCCCTGTTGCGGTTTCTTTGTTAGATGGTTTTGATGGGTTGGTGGTTGGCGACTGTCTTGTTCATGAAGAATATGGTGTTTGTTTATTTGATGGGGTTGTTGAAGGTTTAGATGGTGATGAAAGTTTTGTTTCGTTAGTTTTTAAAGATGGAAAAATATCCCTGCCTGTGTCTCGATTGTTTTTGTTGAGCCTTTTTAATGGGGTGGGTGGAAAAGAAAGGTTAAACTCCCTATCTAAAAAAGGAGTGTGGTTAAGAAAAAAACAGGCTGTTTCAAAAAGGGTGAGTGATTTTGTTAAAGAATTGTTAGATCAACACGTATCAAGGATGACGCGTACTATAAAAAGAGGTGTTTTAGATTTAAAGGCTGTTCAAGATTTTGTGTTGTCTTTTCAATACGAAGATACGGAAGACCAAAAAAAATCTTTTGAAGAAATTATGTACGATTTAACATCCCCATCCCCCATGGATAGGCTGCTCTGTGGTGATGTTGGGTTTGGAAAAACTGAAATAGCTATACGTGCCGCATTTATATCTGTTTTATTGGGTAATAAGGTTATAGTTTTGGCCCCTACAACTATTTTGTGCAATCAGCTATTAGACTCTTTTCGTTCTCGTCTAAACCCTTTTGCTATTAATGTTGAGATGATTTCTAGATTAAACTCCACTTATAACACAAACAAAAACATTGAAGATTTTAATAGCGGCGCTGTTGATGTGTTGGTTTGTACTCATAAAATATTAAGCCACATTGATCGTGTAAGCTCTTTAGGGTTGTTAATTATAGATGAGGAACACCGCTTTGGGGTTAAACAAAAAGAAAGCTTTGTCGGCAAGTTCCCATTGTTAGATATATTGTCTATGTCTGCCACTCCGATTCCGCGGTCACTACAAAATGCTTTTTCTGGAATTAAAACCATTTCGTCTATTGCCACCCCCCCCATTAATCGCCTGCCCATACAAACCACTATTGATTATTTTGATTATGATAGAATTGTAGAATATATAAAATATGAAGTTTTAAGGTCTGGGCAGGTTTATTTGTTACATAATAATATTCAATCGTTGGGCAAAATTCAAAGAGTCCTTTCTGAGGCTTGTCCAGATATAAGTTTTGGTGTGGTGCATGGACAAATGCCTGTAAAACATATAGAGAAAACTGTTGCTGATTTTTCAAGCGGCACTTTTCAGGTATTAATATCTACAACTATTATTGAAAACGGTCTTGACATTTCGAATGTTAATACCATTATTATTAATAATGCTCATTTATTTGGCTTATCCCAGCTACACCAAATAAGGGGGAGGGTTGGTAGGCATAGCAGGCAAGCCTATGCTTATCTTTTAATTCCCAAAAATCTCAAACTAAACCAAGATGGGAAAAGAAGGTTAAAGGCTATCGAAGAAAATGTTGCGCTAGGGTCTGGGTATAATCTTTCTTCAAAAGATTTAGAAATAAGGGGGTCGGGGTCTGTTTTTGGGTATAGCCAAAGCGGGGGCTCCCAGGTTGGGTTTGATTTATATAATAAAATACTTAAAGAATCAATTAATGTTTTACGGGATGGTAATAAAAAAAATATTAATGATGTTGTTGTTCAGTTGGATATAGAAAAAGGTTTTATTCCTACAACATATATTGAAGAGGATGGGTTGAGAATTTCTTTATATAAAAGCCTGCTTGCCTGTTCTACCATTAAAGAGTTGGATGTTTTTCAAAATAATTTAGTTGACCGTTTTGGGAAATGTCCAAACGAAGTGGCTAGTTTGTTGCGCGTACAAAAGCTAAAGGTGTTGTGTTTGTTGTCAAACATATCATCTATTATTATTAACAATAATGAGGTTCGGGTGTTTTTTTTACCAGGAGAATATATTAATAACACAATAGATTTTATTAGCTGGGTGTCTTCTTTTTTTAAAGAGAGTGGTTTTGTGTTTTCTTTTAAAGAGGGTTCTGGAAATAGGATTATTTTGTGTTTTAATATTAATAATACAAAAAAAGATATTTATGTGTTTTTGGTAGATTTGTTAAATAAATTTAAGCATGATTTTTTGGAACAAAAATAATATAGTTATTATGCTGCTGTCTTTCTGTTATCCTTTTGTTGTTAGTATAAACGACACACAGTATGACAAGCAGGATTTTTATAGTAAATATTCAATGTCTAGTTGGAATCTTGCCTCTAATAAACAAAAGAAGTCTATGTTAGAAGACTACATTAAAAGAGAATCCGCTGTGCAAGAGGCTTTATCTCTTGGTTTTGATTTAGACCCCACTATAATCGATCGTTTTTCGGACATAGAACAGCAGTTATTAGTAAATTTTTATTATGATGAATTTGTTGCCAAACCCTTGGTTTCTTTAGAGGATTGGTCTTTAACTTCTAAACATTTAAATAAGAATGTTGAGGTTAAGCACCTTTTAATATCACACCGAGAAAGTGATTTGTCTCAAAAAAACCCTCGAACAAAAAAAGAGGCTGTTAGTTTAATTAATGATATTCGGCTTACTTTAAATGCAGACCTTTCTCTTTTAGATTCTTTGATTCTTGTTTACTCGGACGACCCTGGTGTTCAAAGAAACGGGGGATACCTTGGGTGGCTAGAATGGGGTCAAACCCCCATGTCTTTTCAGTCGTCTGTTTGGGGAATGAAAAAAGAAAATTTATCTGCACCAATAGAGACTAGGTATGGTTATCATTTAGCCTACTTGATGAACTATCGAGATTCTCAGTATGCTTTTTATGATAGCTCTTCATATAGTTACGAAACAACCAAAAGATCTTTGGGTTTGGTTAGAGAAGACTTGCCTGGCGCCGCGTTGTCTTATGAAAATAATATTTTTTCTAATGATGTCACATTGCACCAAGATAGTTTTGAAAGTCTTTTTTTATTACTACAAGAATACACCTCGTCACTATCTGCTGGAGAGCGTTTTGTTTTTATAGATTTTTTAATGAGTTTAGAAGAGAGGTTTTTATTGTTTTCTTTTAATGAAAAGGATTATGGTGTACGTTTTTTTATCAATAATATTCTTAAGCAAAACCCATCTCGAATTCCTGATTTTAAAACCTCAGATGATTTGGTTTCATATTTTAAAATTTTAATTCTTCGACACGTCGTTGCAAGTAGAGCTATCAATAGTGGTTTAGAAAAAAACACCTTTTTTGTTAAGCGACTTAATGTTGAAAAGGCTCGTTTTTTATATGATTTTTATTTAAAAAACATTGTAAACTCTGTAGAAGCGCCTGACTCTGTATTAATTAATGAATATTATTTAAACAATAGGTCTGAAAAATATTTTATTCCTGAAAAGGTTCGTGTTAGACAAATAAGAGTAAAAAATAAAAGTTTAGCGGACAGTCTATCTTTTGTTGTTTCAAAAGAAAATTTTAAAAGTATAGCAACCAACTTTTCAATTAATAGGAAAAAAGAGGGTGGTTTAATGGAACCTTTTGAGCGTGGAAAGTTTAATAATTTAGGCGAAGGCGCTTTTTTACTATCTGTTGGAGAAATTTCTCCTGTAATTGAAAATTTAGATAGAACTTTTTCTATTATTATGTTGGAAGAGAAAATTAATAGTGAATACTTACCCTTGTCTAAAGTATATAAAAGGATTGAATCTTTGTTATTAAAAGAAGGACAAGAAAACATTAAAAAAGATACTTTTGAGAGATTTTTAAACAATAAGGATTTGATTGTTAATGATGAATTTAAAATTTATTTTAATTAGTTTTTGTTTTTGTTTTTGTTTTTCTCAAACAGGCAAAGAAAACTCTGTTGATGGTGTTTTGGCGGTTGTTGGTGAAAACATAATAACTCAAAGCGAATTTTTTGAACAGTTGCAAATTGTATCCACCAGACAGGGAATAAACCCCTCATCTACACCCCTCAAATACGAATCTTTGGCAAAAAACTTATTATCAAATATTGTAAATCAGCTTGTTTTACTTGAGCACGCAAAAATGGATACTAATATTTTTATTAGTGACGATGAGGTAAAAAAACAACTTGATCTACAAATCTCTGGGTTTATCAATAGCATGGGTTCCGTTGAGGCTTTAGAAAACTATTTAAATAAATCTTTAAGAGAAATTAAGGCCTTTTATTGGGATGAAATTTATAATGCTATGCTTATTGAGCGTTTTAGATATTCTCTATTAAGTGGTGTATCTATTGGAAAAAAAGAAGTTGATGATTTTTATATTACTTATAAAGACTCTCTTCCTCCGGTCCCTAGAAGGGCTAGCTTTTCTTTATTAAATATGAAGTTTGTTCCCAGTGAAAAAACTATTAAAAATTATTATAATACTACCAAATCTATACTAGATGAGCTTAACAACAAACAAGTCACCTTTGAAAGTCTTATTAAAAAACACTCTGATGATTTTGCATCTATTCCAAACGATGGTGTTGTTGGCGAAACAGAACGGGGTTCTTTTTTAAAAGAATATGAAGAGGCTGCGTTTTCAGCAAAAATAGGATCTGTCGTTGGTCCAATCAAAACCTCTGCGGGTTTTCATATTATTAAAGTTCTCGATAAGAAGGGTGAAAAAATAACCACACAACATTTATTAAAAACTATACAGCCTTCATTGGAAGATAAAGATTCTTTAGTGAATTTAATTAATAATATACATTCAAATTCTAAACAAGATTCTTCTTTTTTATATAATCTCCTAACTGGGGGTGGTTATCTTTTTGGGTTTTCTGGAAACTATACTAATTATTATTATGAAAATCTTCCCCAAGAAGTTGTTAAAATGATAGATTCATCACAAAAAAAATCTCTTGTTTCTCCTTTTGGTTTTAGCGATGGAACTTTAGGTTTATTATATGTCTATGATAAACAAAAATCTGAGACTGCAACTCTTGATAATTCATATGATTATATTGCAGGCTTGGCTAAAGAAAAAAAATCTGCTGAGTTTGTGGAAAGGTGGTTGATGTCTGCTAAAAAAGAAGTATATATAAATATTTTTTCAGAAAACTAAATACTAACATAGTTATCAACATAATATTTTGCTTTAAGTCATTAGCTTTTTCTTTATTTTTTAAACGCTTATTTTCAAACAAAATAAAAGTTATTTACTTACTAACGAACTATAATAATAATAAGTTATAATATATAAAATATATATTATTATATTATTGTAATTCTAATTTAGAAATTATAAAATAATACACACTAAAAAACATATAATATGAGTTATAAAATCAATACAGACGATTTATTAAGGGTTTTACAGCAAACAATAAAAGTAATTCCTACTAGATCTACAAAGCCAATTCTGGGCTGTGCATTGTTTTCTTTTAGCGAAAAATTAGCTATCAGAGCTTCTAATCAAGAAACATCTATAAGCACAACTATTAATATTAATTCGCAAGCAAAAGAAGGACATGTTGCAATTCCTATAGGAAGATTAATAGAGATAACCTCTAATCTTAAAGAAGAAGAAATAGAATTCTCTTTATTAGAAAACAATAAGGTTGAGATTAAAACAAAGAGTGGAAAATTTTCAATCACAGGACAAAACTATCAAGAATTCCCGTCTATGCCTGTAATGAATGAAAGTGTTAGTGTATCTTTAAACATGGAATCTTTCAATGAAATTATAGATTTTACAAAGAACTCTATCAGTAAAGATGATTTAAAACCAGCATTACAAGGAGTATTATTTAAAATAGATTCATCCCAAATATTAGGGGTTTCTACAGATGGTCATAGGTTGTCTAGAATAATAATTAAAAATGATAAAGAGCAGCCACGAGAACATGAAATAATAGTTCCAATTAAATTTTTAACATTACTAAATAGTTATATAAATAAAGAAGATCAAGTAGAATTAGAAATATCTGAAAATTATATTTCCGTATCTCATAAAAATCAAACCATATTTTCAAGAATTATAAAAGATTCATATCCAGATTATGAAAAAGTTGTTCCTTTAGATAATAATAAACAGTTAGTAATTAATAGACAAAACCTCATAGACAGCATAAAAAGAGTATCAATCTTTTCTAACAGATCAACTAAACAAATAACGTTAAAAATAAATAAAAGCGAAACCACCATTCAAACAGAGGATGCTGAAAAAGCAGCCTCTGGAAAAGAATTATTGCAAAGCAATTTTAGTGATGATAATGAATTGAAAATAGGATTTAATGCTAACTTTATATTAGAAGCTTTAAATCAAATTAATCAAAAAGATGTTACTATATTTTTAAATACACCTTTAAGCGCTGCAATATTAACAGAAAAAGATGAGGCTCTTAAAAAAGACAAACTACTTTTATTGATGCCTATTAGACTTAATGATTAATGATCATTAAAAACCTTTCTTTTTTAAACGTTAGAAAAATATCATTATTTAGCGAACAGTTTTTACCACAAACCAACATCATTATAGGTTCTAACGGATCTGGAAAAACCAGTATTTTAGAATCTATAGTTTTCTTAATAACAGGAAAAAGTTTTCGAAAAAAACACACACAATCCATTATTAAAAAAAACAAACAAGAAATACAAATTAAAGGAATATTTCAAAACGAAGAAAGCTTGACAATCAAACTAATATATAATGGAAAAAAGAAACAAATTTTCAAAAATAACCAAATATTAAAAAGAACAACAGAGCTAATTAAAGATAATGCTATTGTATATGTTTCTCCAGAAGAGATAGATATTATAGAAGAATATAAAAAAGAAAAACAACAATATTTTGATAAAATAATTTTTAGAATTAATTCCGAACATGTTTATAACATAAAAGAATATAATAAACTATTACTATATAGAAACTCCTTGCTTGAAAACAACATGTCAACCGAACCATGGGATGAACCGCTTTCGCTTGCTGGGTTGAAAATTTGGAAAACAAGAAATAACTTTTTTAATTTTTTTTGTAAAATATTTAATGAAACACAAAAAAAACTCGATTTACAATTAAAATATATAATAGAATATAAAAACCAAGAACATGAATCAAAAGAAGAGTATATAAAAAAACTACAAGCAAAAACAAAGACAAACAAAACAGAGGTTGGCCCTCATAAAGATGTTATAGATTTATATTTAAACAACGATACAATAAAAGAACACGCATCTCAAGGAGAAAAAAAATTATTTAAATACGTTTTAAAATTCACAGAAGCAGAAATAATTAAAACAAAGAACAATAACAACCCTATTATTCTTTTGGATGATTTTTTTGCAAAACTAGATAATGAAAATATCATGAAAATATTTTCATATTTTCATCGTAAATTTCAAGTAATTATAACAACAACAAACACAAATACTCAAATACTAGAAAACATACAGAAAAACAATATAGATATAAAAATATTTAATAATGATAAAACTATCAACAGCAATTAATCAGCTTTTAAATAACCCAAAAGCAAGCCACATGTTGGCCCTTGGAAAACTACAAAACGATTGGGTTAATATAGTGGGTCAACATATATCAGAATCTACAACGCCCAGCAAAATAGTTGATGGAAGACTATATATAATATGTAAAAACCCAACATGGAAAACCGAATTACAATATCAAAAAAAAGAATTATTAAGTAAAATTAACCAATCAATAAAAATAAAAGATATAATATTAATATGACAACAGACTATAAAGCACAAAACATAACAGTACTAAAAGGGTTAGAGGCGGTAAGAAAGCGTCCCGCAATGTATATTGGGGATACTGGAAAAAAAGGACTTCATCATTTAATATGGGAGGTTGTTGATAACTCTATTGATGAGGCGATGGCTGGACACTGCACAAAAATAACAGTTACACTACATCAAGATGGATCTGTTTCAGTAGAAGATGATGGAAGAGGAATTCCTGTTGATATACACAAAGAAGAAGGAAAGTCGGGCTTGGAGCTTGTTATGACGGTTTTACATGCAGGTGGAAAGTTTGATAAGGATACATATAAAGTATCAGGAGGGTTACACGGCGTCGGAGTTTCTGTGGTTAACGCCCTATCTACACGGTGTGTTGCAGAGGTCTGTAGAGAAGGAAAAAAATATAAACAAGAATACCTTAAAGGTGTTGCGACAACCCCCGTAGAAGAAATAGAAAAAACAAAAAACAGAGGAACAAAAATAACATTTTATCCCGACATGTCTATATTTGTAGATCAAAAACTTAATTTTAATATTGTTGATGAAAGATTGAGAGAACTTTCATATTTAAACAGCGGAATTAAAATTATTTTAAAAGAAGATGAAAGCAAAACAGAAAAAGAACATTATTACGAAGGGGGCCTTTCTGAGTTTGTAAAATATTTAGACAAAACACACACACCTCTTTTTGATATACCTATACACATTAAAGGGGAAAAAGATAATATTCCGGTTGATTTATCTATTCGATACAACGACTCATATACAGAAACCCTCTTAACGTTTGTAAATAATATTAATACAATAGAGGGGGGCACCCATTTAGCGGGGTTTAAGTCGGCCCTTACAAGATCTTTAAATAAATATGCGGCACACAATATTTCTAATAAAAAAGGAGAAAGCCCATCTTTTAGTGGAGAAGATGTGAGAGAAGGTTTAACAGCAGTGTTGTCAATCAAGGTTCAAGAACCACAGTTTGAGGGACAAACAAAAACAAAACTAGGAAATGGCGAAGTTAAAGGTGTGTGCGATTCTATAATAATGGAAGCATTGTCAGACTTTTTTGAACAAAACCCAAACACAGCAAAACAAATTATTTCTAAGGCTGAAAACGCAGCCAGAGCAAGAGAAGCAGCAAAAAAAGCGCGAGAACTAGTAAGAAGAAAAAGTGTTTTAGATATTTCAGCATTGCCAGGAAAGCTCGCAGACTGTTCAGAAAAAGACCCAACGAGTTGTGAATTATATTTAGTTGAGGGTGATTCTGCTGGAGGCTCTGCTAAACAAGGAAGAGATAGAAAATATCAAGCAATATTGCCGCTAAGGGGAAAGGTTATTAACGCTGAAAAAGCCAGAATAGATAAAGTATTATCAAACAATGAGATACAAACGATTATTACAGCACTAGGAACAGGTTTTGGTGGAGACTCTGAAACAGAGGAAACCTCGGCGGGGGATTTTGATATAACAAAACTAAGATATCATAAAATCATTATAATGACGGATGCCGATATTGATGGAAGCCATATTAAAACACTATTATTAACATTTTTATACAGAAAAATGCCAGAACTTATTACCGGTGGGTATGTTTATATTGCCCAGCCACCTTTATACAAAATATCAAAAGGAAAAAAATCAACATACGTATATTCGGATGACCAAAAAGACAAGCTGCTTGGTGAACTAAAAGAAGAAAACAAAAAAATTGAAATACAAAGATATAAGGGTCTTGGAGAGATGAACGCAGATCAATTGTGGGAAACAACAATGAGCAAAGAAAATAGAACACTATTACAGGTGACTATTTCTGATGCAGTAGAAGCTAATTTAATTTTCTCTACACTTATGGGCGAAGATGTTGAATCTAGACGAGATTTTATTATAAGCAATTCAAAACTAGCAACAAACTTGGATATTTAATATGACAGAAACAAATCAACAAGAAGAGGGGTTTATACAAAATAAAGACATCGTCGAAGAGATGTCGGAGTCTTATTTAACCTATTCCATGTCAGTAATTTGTAGTAGGGCGCTGCCAGACGTAAGAGATGGATTAAAACCGGTTCATAGAAGGGTTTTATATGGAGCGCTAGAACAGGGAGCAACCTGGAACCGAAAATATAAGAAAAGCGCACGTATTGTGGGAGATGTGTTGGGAAAATATCATCCCCACGGAGATAGCTCTATTTATGATTCATTGGTGAGAATGGCACAGCCCTGGTCACTAAGATATCCCCTTATTGATGGACAAGGAAACTTTGGGTCTGTAGATGGAGACAATGCAGCGGCAATGAGATATACTGAAGCCAGAATGGATAGAGTTGCCTCTGAAATGCTGCAAGACCTAGACAAAGAAACGGTTGATTTTTCACCTAATTTTGATGATAGCTTAGAAGAGCCGTCTGTTTTACCAACACAAATCCCAAACCTATTAATGAATGGCTCTGAAGGTATTGCCGTTGGAATGGCAACCAAAATACCGCCACACAATCTTAACGAATTAATTTCTGGCTTAATTGCTTTATTAAAAAACCCAGAAATATCAATTGATGAATTGATTCAAGAACACGTAAAGGGTCCAGACTTTCCAACAGCGGGTTTTATTATGGGTAGCGATGGTATTAACAGTGCGTACAACACGGGAAGAGGAAGGATTGTCATGAGGGGGCGCGCCCGCATTGAAGAGGACGATAAAGGTAAACAAAAAATTATTATTACAGAGTTGCCCTATCAGGTTAATAAGGCCGGCCTTGTAGAAAAAATAGCAGACCTTGTTCGAGATAAAAAACTAGAGGGCATTTCTGATCTTAGAGATGAGTCTGATAAAGATGGAAACAGAATAGTAATAGAGTGTAAACGAGATGCTATAGCAGAAATTTTATTAAATAATTTATATAAATTAACCCAACTGCAAGAAACCTTTGGAGTAATAATGCTTGCACTTGTGAATGGTGTTCCTAAAATAATGAATCTTAAGGAAGTGTTGGGACACTTTCTTGACTTTAGAAGAGAAGTAATTATTAGACGAACAACGTTTGAGCTGCAAGAAGCGGAAAAAAGAGCCCATATATTAGAGGGATTAAAGAAAGCTTTAGAAAACATTGACAATGTAATAAAAATTATTAGAGCATCATCTAATCCAGATATAGCAAAAACCTCTTTAATAGAAACATATCAATTTAGCAACAGGCAAGCAAAAGCGATTCTTGATATGAGACTACAAAAACTAACCTCGCTGGAAATTGATAAAGTAATACAAGAGTACAATGAGCTTATGGAGCAAATTAAAAAACTAAATCATATTTTAGAAAGCTTTGATGAACAAAGTCATATTATTGAAAACGAGCTTTCCCAAATGTTAAACATACATGGGGATGAGCGACGAACAGAAATAATTCCATTTAGTGGAGAATTAAGCGTTGAAGACATGATAGCAGACGAAGAGATGATTATTACTATCACGCACAACGGATATATTAAACGGCTTCCTGTTGATACTTGGAAAACACAAAGGCGCGGAGGAAAGGGCATGAAGGGAGCCAAAACAAAAGATGATGATTTTGTTGAACATCTTTTTACCGCTTCAACACACAATACCATGTTGTTTTTCACGGACCAAGGCAAGTGTCACTGGTTAAAAGTACACCAAATTCCACAAACACTAAGAACATCTCAAGGCAGGGCGATTGTTAACCTGATTGGGTGTGAGCCCGGCGAAAAAGTAAAAGCTTTTGTTTCTGTAAAAGAGTTTAATGAAGAACAATATATTATTATGGCTACAAAACAAGGAATGATTAATCGCACATCACTATCACTTTATAGCAAACCACGAAAAGGCGGTGTTTTTGCAATGTCAATTAATGATGGTGACGAATTAATACAGGCAAAAATATCAAACGGGAATGATGATATTGTTATGGCAACCAGCGATGGAAAATCAATTCGATTTACAGAAACGGCTATTCGTGCAACAGGTAGAAGAACTAAGGGTGTTAAAGGTATCACAACTTCTTCATCTGATTTTGTTATTGGGATGTTGGTATTAAAAAATGATGGATATATTTTAGTCGCATCTGAAAATGGCTATGGAAAGCGAAGCAATTTAGAGGAATATAGAATACAAAACAGATCAGGAAAAGGTGTATACACATTAAAAAGTACCGACAAAACCGGCAAATTAGTATCTATTTTAGAGGTTGTTGATAGTGATGATATTATGATTATAACCAATGGGGGAGTAATGATTAGGCAAAGCGTATCTGCGATTCGTACAATTGGCAGAAACACCCAAGGAGTTCGCCTTATTAAACTAGATGATGGTTTTAAAATTTCGTCTGTTACAAAAGTTGTTAAAGAAGAAGATGATGAAAACGAAAATGGCGCAACCATAACATCAACAGACAC
>CETU01014738.1_pt1 | contig 13875 bp, 6 predicted proteins | sample 356531 | NCBI WGS metagenome assembly CETU01 (sample SAMEA2623488, study PRJEB7988) | marine metagenome | isolation source: saline water (ENVO:00002010), including
ATTCAAGTCAATATCACGACCGATGGTTCAGAAAATTATTCAATTTACTTTGATGGAGAATTACATAGTGAAATCATTACAGATAATGGCCAAGGGAAGCCATCAGCTGGTTATGATAATTGTACTGCAGACGGCGTTGAAATGCAGCAGTTTGGGCAAACAAGATTGCTACCATCCGGGGCACAAGAAATAGAATGCTATCTTACTGGCATGATACCGAACAAACTTCACAATATTGAGGTCTATGCTGACTCTATCTTATTGTTCAGTGTTGAAGACTTGACTGGAGTAAGTGATGAACGCCCAGATTCAGGCGACACCTCTCCGGTCATGTTTGCTATCGGTGCTATCGTACTTTCTTTAATCGCATTACTAAGTTACGCGCGGTATCGAGATGGGCAACTCGGTAGAACCAATTCTCGTCTTGCTCATTTCTATATCGCACCAGCAATGCTAGCACTTGCTGTGCTGACCTTCTATCCTGTAATGTATGGTTTCTGGTTATCTTTTACTGATGCTGACCAAACCCATCTTGGAGAACAAGCCTTCATCGGATTATCTAATTTCTGGGATGTAATCACTGCTTCAGGTTTCATTCGTGTAACTATTTTCACACTGGTTTGGACAGTTGTTAACGTTAGCGCACATATTGGCTTAGGCTTGTTTTTGGCATTGGTGCTACAACGCGCTAATATCAAGGGCAAAACAGCTTATCGTACAATTCTATTACTCCCGTGGGCAGTGCCATCTTACATCTCTGTATTGGTTTGGAAAGGAATGTTTCAACCAGATGGTTTAATCAATGATCTACTTGGTACTGATATTAACTTCCTTTCAGATCCAACCGGTGCGCAAATAATTGTAATTTTGGTCAACATTTGGCTTGGTATTCCTTTCATGATGATGTCGATTAGTGGGGCGCTTCAAGCACTTCCAAAGGATATGTATGAAGCTGCAAAAATTGATGGTGTAACTGGTTGGGATGCGTTCCTCTATCTTACCTTCCCGAACTTAAAAAGCGCCTTAGTGCCACTTTCTCTACTAGGATTTATTTGGACATTCAACATGTTCAATGTAATTTATCTCATGACTGATGGCGGTCCGGATTTGTATTTTGGTGAACCTGGCCAAACTGATATTTTGATTACCTATGTTTACGATGTCGCATTTAGAGATGGTGCTTATGGGGTAGCAGCAGCTTGGTCAGTAATAATTTTCCTAATGCTACTCGCTTTCTCTTGGACTTACATGAAACAAACCAATGCAACGGAGGCCGCTGTATGATTAATGAGCGAATAATACGAGCCTGGTATACTCCGGTCGAGGTGCTGACATTACGTTCATGGTTAGTTGTTGCAACTATAGTGAATATTCTCTTGCTTACATTTGACTATCTACGCGGCGATGACCAACTATTGCTGATTGGTTTTATTGGCTGCGCATCAATTGCTGCATTAAGAGCATCTCTACCGGAACCAAATAATATTCAACAAAGGAATATTGCATTGTTGATAAGTTCAGTGATAATTTCATTAGGTATTTACCGGTTAATTTTGATGCCTATTTCGCTGTTTAATTTTTGGCTTAATTTGTGGATGATTGCCCCCGGCGTCTTGTCATTACTATGGCTATCCAGTCGCGCAGTGTCAGTGTGGGCAACAAGAGAATTATCGATTTCAGCCATAGAGTATGGACTAAAACGCAATTTCAACGCACAAAAGCGCCATCAAAAAATCGGCTCGCACATTACACTGCTTCATTTCGTAGTCATTACATTGATTCCAATAATCTGGATTTTTGATATTGCGGTTTCTCCAGGAAATGCACTTGGTGGCGAAATTGGCGATTCATTTAGTGGCGAGCATTTTAGTAAAATACTCGAAGGCGAATCATTTTGGATTTGGTTCAGGAATTCACTCATAGTCTCAATTGGAACCAGTCTACTTGGTTTAGTGATCGCAATACCTGCTGGATATGCTTTCAGTAGGTACAAGTTTACCGGTAGAGATGTTTCTATGTTTGCCTTCTTACTTGTTCAAATGTTCCCAGGAATCATTATTTTGGTACCTTATTTCTTGGTTATGAAAACTCTTGGATTACTTAATTCACATCTTGGTTTGATACTAGCATACTGTGTGACTGCACTACCACTTTGTGTTTGGATGCTCAAAGGATTCTTTGATACTGTACCGCGTGAATTAGAAGAAGCAGCAACTCTTGATGGGTGCAATCAATTCCAAGTTTTCACTAAAGTAGTCTTGCCATTATCGCTGCCTGCAGTTGCGGTAACAGCATTGTTCAGTTTCCTCGCGGCATGGAATGAATTCCTTCTTGCCCTTACTTTCAATACCTCAAATGACATGTATACTCTCCCAGTAGGTCTTGCTTCATTGATTTCTGCTACTGGGCAAGCATGGGGCGACTTTGCGGCAGCCAGTATTTTGGTCAGTCTGCCAGTAGCGCTACTATTCCTATTCTTCCAGAAGTTCTTGATAGAAGGGCTTGCAGCTGGAGGGGTAAAGGGGTGATACTATGGTTAGTGTAAATTATAATACTGTATCGAAGAAATATGATGATGGCTTTGTGGCCGTAAGTGGATTAGATTTAGAAGTGAAAGATGGAGAATTTCTAGTCTTGCTGGGGCCTTCTGGCTGTGGCAAGTCTACTACGCTTCGCATGCTTGCTGGATTGGAAGAAGTAACCCATGGAGAAATTCAAATCGATGGCGTTACAGTGAATCACCTCCCCCCAGGTGCGCGCGGTCTTGGCATGGTATTCCAATCCTATGCACTTTATCCGCATATGACGATTGCTGACAATCTTTCCTTCGGACTAAGGATGGCTAAAGGCGATGCAAAATTGACTGGAGATGAGATTAAACAAAGAATTCAAGAAGCCGCAGAGATGCTTGATTTAGTTGAGCATTTAGATAAGAAACCAAAAGAATTGAGCGGCGGACAAAGGCAAAGAGTTGCACTTGGTCGAGCATTGGTTAGAAGGCCAAAGGTGCTACTTATGGATGAACCGCTGTCTAACCTTGATGCCGAACTTAGACATCAAATGCGTAATGAAATTAGAAAATTACATGACGAACTTGGCACTACGACAATTTATGTAACACACGACCAAATTGAAGCTATGACTTTAGCAGATCGTATTGCAATCTTAGATAAAGGAGTTCTACAACAGCACGATGAGCCATTGAATGCTTATCATAATCCAGCGAATGACTTTGTCAAGAGTTTCCTTTGTGATCACATAGATGATTTGGTAAATACCGCAAACAACCTATTCAAGAAAGACCATGAGGTGACAAAATGAAAAAGCAGATTTGTATAGCAACCTTATTCATTACAGTATTATTATTGCCAATGATTCCTGTTTCAGCGGATGGGCCAAGTATCGATTATACTAGTGGCAATACGGTTTTTACTTACTCCGGTAGTGCAACTACAGTAGAATTGGTTGGTGAGTGGGATTGGGATGATGTATTAACACTTAGCGAAACTAATGGAGTTTGGACAGCAGAAGTTGCATTAAATGAAGGAATTTATTGTTACAAATTTATTGTCGATGGCGAGTACGTTTTCGACACAAGTAACCCTTATCGAGGCTATTGCGGAAATGTTGAGAATTCAGTAGTTAGGATAAAGGATTCAGCAAGACCGAATTTCGCTAGTGAACTGATCAATGACCAATTAATAATCACATTCTTGCCAGGAACTAGTGGTGCTGGGCCAGATGGCACCCCAGTTGGACTTGAAGCAGCGACATGGGATTCAGCCACAATGACATGGACATTAGATACGACGACTTTGAGTGATGGAAAACATACGTTAAAACTTGAAATCGCAGATACTGATGGCAATCAAGCATATGACCATTTGGTGCCATTTTGGGTTGGTCAGCAAAGCGAATTTTCTTGGGAGGACTCCCTAATCTACATGATAATGACCGACCGTTTCATCAATGGCAATACCAGTAACGATGGACAACCAACAGGTGCTGCTGCAGGTGCTGATTGGATGGGTGGCGATTTTGAAGGAGTTACTGCGAAAATTGAATCAGGTTATTTTGCCAATCTTGGTGTTAATGTATTGTGGTTAACGCCATTCAATACCAATGCACAAGGGACTGGTATCGCCGCCGATGGTGTTCATGATGTGTCTGCGTTCCATGGCTATTGGCCAATTGAAGCAAGAGAAGTAGACCCTAGACTTGGAACAGCAGATCAACTCAAAGAAATGATTGACGCAGCTCACAATTCTGGCATTAGAGTAATGATGGATTATGTGGTAAATCACGTCCATCAAGACCACACATATTACCAAGACAATCCAGAATGGTTCAACCAAGGTTGTATTTGCGGCACTGAAAATTGTGATTGGACCGAACATCGTTTAGATTGCCAATTCACTTCTTACATGCCAGATGTAAATTGGAAGGTAAGAGAGGCTTCTGAACAATTTATTGAAGATGCATTATGGTGGTTAGAAGAATTTGATTTAGATGGTGCTCGAATCGATGCAGTAAAACACGTTGATGACCTTGCAGTAACTAATTTAGCGACTAGAATCAATGAACGATTTGAGACCGTCGGCACTGATTATTATCTCAAAGGCGAGACTGCTATGGGCTGGTCTGGCGATAATTTAGCCGACAATCAGTTCCAATATGAGACCATCAATCGCTACATTGGTGAAAACTCTCTTGATGGCCAAGCAGATTTTGTATTGTATCATGCAGTTGTTGATAATGTATTCACTCAAGAAGCAAGAAATTACCATCATCTCGATTATTGGACCAATAGAAGCCAAGACCAATATGTTCCAGGTGCAGTTATGGTGCCATATGTCGGCAGCCATGATGTTCCGCGTTTAGCCAGCAGGTCAGATAGAGGGACTGGAGATGCATACAATCAATGGCAAGAACAAGGATTACCCGGCCAGCCAGGTACCGATGAAACCTACCAAAGAGTCTTACAAGCCTATGGCTGGTTGTTGACAACACCTGGTGCGCCATTACTGTATTACGGTGACGAGTATGGGGAATATGGCGGTGCTGACCCGGATAATCGGCACATGTACCGAGACTCAGACAATTGGAATGACCGTGAAAGTGCCTTGTATGAAGATATCTCAGCATTAGGCCAACTCCGAGCAAACTCAATCGCATTAAAACAAGGCACCTATTCAACTCGTTATGTGAGTCCAGATTTACTAATCTATGACATGTCTCATTCCGAGCAAAACATGTCGATAATTCTAAATCGAGGCCCAGCCACGACTTATGATGGATTTGATACTGGCGACATTGTTAGATTTGGTGACACTTTCATCTCTTCTACTACTACCTCAATACCGGCAAATTCAGTAACTGTAATTGAGCTTGATGCAGTAATTCAACCGCCACCTAGAGATCAAGATAGTCACTGTTTAATCGTAAATAATTTCACAATGAATACTACTTACTTCATTACTTTAGATTTGACAAATACTTGTGACAAAGACCTCCATTACCCGGGAGTTAATAGCTCAGTAGACAATGATTTGGTAGAAGGTTTCCCTGACTACACCGAATGGTTCTACCTAATACCCCCTAATTCTTCGTACAATATGTCATGGCAATTGTCAGTCAATGAGACAATACCAAATGGTACTGAGGTAACACTTACTTTCAATGCTTCAATATTGAGTTGTAGTGATGATGATAATTCATCTCAATGGCATTATTGCCCAATTTCAGGTTTGACTCATACATTTTTAGTAAACCATCTATCTAATTCTAGTGATTCTACAGATCCTTCAGATGATGTTACTGTGGTTTTAGGCTGTACCGATTCATCAGCCACCAATTTTGACTCTGATGCTACTGAGGACGATGGTTCATGTGAATATCCTCCCGAAACTGTTCTTGGCTGTACAGATTCCTTGGCGCTGAATTTTGCTGCTAATGCCAATCAGGATGATGGCACATGTCAATATGAAACAGATTTACCAGATAATAATTCAACGGATAATGAAACCGATGATAGTACTCAAAACAATACCGATAGTTTAGAGAATGATGGGCAGAATAATACTGGTGATAGTGTTGATAATAGTGGTCAAACAAATGATACTAATGCTAATAATGATTCACAAATAGTGACCGATGCAGAAGAAAAATCTTCATTGGCAGACTTTGCTAGAAATGGACTTGCAGTTGCAGTATTTTGTGGCTTAGTGATACTATTTTTCACGACGATGCGCAAGAAATAATCATTCAAAAGCATCGTAAAATCGCTTGTATTCAGCAATCATTCTGGCGCCAGTAAATCTCGCTGAGGTTGCAATACTTGAGCGCATAATGTTGGCCCAAGCCGATCCACCCTTTTCCCATGTAGGGATAACTTGATGTTCAAGGACAGAGTAAATATTTTCAGCATCTCTATCGTCATCTCTATCATCTTCTGATTCACCAATAGCCCAACCGTTGACACCATGCTGACATCCTTCAGGCCACCAACCATCTAAGATTGAGCAATTAGGCACGCCATTCATTGCCGCTTTCATCCCCGAAGTCCCAGATGCTTCCATTGGTCGAATTGGGTTGTTGAGCCAAATATCAACACCACTGGTAATTGCCAGCCCAGTATCCATGTCATAATTTTCTAGGAATGCCACAGGTATTTCTTGTTCTAAATGCTTAGCACTACCGTAAATATCTCTGATTAGTTGCTTACCCCCCTCATCTCTTGGATGAGCTTTACCGGAGAATACAAACTGAATTTTACCCCCACCAATTTCACTAAGCCGGGCTAAATCTTTGAACACCAAATTTGCTCTTTTGTAGGTAGCAAAACGTCGAGCAAAACCAATCGTCAATCGATTTTCTTCAAGCTCTACACCAGTAGAAATTTTGACCAATTCCCGAAAGATTCGTCGATTTTTACTTCTCGCCGCCATTAAATCTTCATCTGATAATGTTCCAGCATAACCAAGTTGTGTTGGGTCTTGTTTCCAACCAGGCAATTTATCATCGTATAATTCAGCCATTGTTGGAGAAGTCCAAGTAATATGGTGCACTCCATTGGTAAGCGGGTGAATGTGATAATTATCGAACATGGTCGATGCTACCTGAGCGTTTAGATTTGAGACAGCATTGACTTGTTCAGCCAAAGCAACTGCTAGATGGGACATTGAGCAACGAGCGCCATCTTCAGGGTCGCCAACCGATTTGACTAATTCAACAGCGTCTTTAGGCATTAAGTCACCTAATACTTCATTGACATCGTCCCATTCAAAGCGGTCATGACCTGCAGGAACTGGAGTGTGAGTCGTGAACAAAATTTTCTTGCTTAGGTCTTCTCTAGTCCATCCTTGTTTGAGCAATTCTAACAGCGCAAAGGTACAATGTCCTTCATTGAGGTGTAATCCAGAGAATTCCTTTCTTAAAGTGTTCAATAACCTAACACCGCCCACCCCGAGCAAGTACTCTTGTCTAATTCTGACATCATCATTACCACCATACAATCTAGCACCAAGACGTTGATGATATTCAGAATTCTTAGGATGGTGTGTATCAAGGAAGTATACAGGAACGATGTGCCCGGTTACTCCAACCACCTCAACTTTCCAAATCCTCGAGTATAAAGTTCCACCATCAAGAGGTAAAGCCAAATCCAGCCCAGTGTCAATCAAATGGTCGGCTGGATCAATTGCGCCGAAACTTTCAGTTTGATTACCATCAGAATCGATATGTTGTCGACCGTATCCTTCTCGGTATAGCAAAGTTATCGCAATTAAATCGATTTCAGCATCAGCAGCAGACTTGACATGGTCTCCCGCTAAAACACCTAATCCGCCAGAGTAAGTATGTAATTCGGACCATAATCCGATTTCTGCTGTGAAGTACCCAACAAGCCCCATTCTTTCAACCGGTTACTAAGGGGGGTTATGATAATGACCCTAAATGAATAAGTATCATTAGTTTAGTTCATTCCAGTCAAATCGCCATTGCCAATTTCCTTTTTCAACACCTGGAACATTCATACGGCCTGAAGAATCAAGTCTCAAAATATCTTGTAGTGGAATTATACAAAGTGGCGAGACACAGTTCTTTGCTAATTCAATAATCGAGCCAGCAATATCATCAGTTTCACCAGTAATAGTAGTAACATTTGACTTTGTCAACTGATCTGCTGAAGCCCACCAACCAAGAATTGTATCATTATCGTGAGTTCCAGTATAAACTACTTGCATAGCGCTAATGTTGTCTGGGTGGTGCGGGCTTTTATCGGCATCTTCTCCGAATCCAAACTGAAGAATGGCCATGCCGCGCAAATTAAATTGTAATCGTAAATCCACAACCTCTTGTGGAATAATACCTAAATCCTCAGCGATAATTCTCTTTTCGTCGCCAGCAACATCAACCAATTCACTGATTATTTTCGCCTTTGGTGCATCTTGCCAAACACCGATAACGCCGTCTTCGGCATCTCTTGGAACAGCCCAAGCAGAATGGAATCCTCTGAAATGGTCGATTCTAACTATGTCAAAGAGCCTCAGCATACGAGCCATTCGTTGACGCCACCAACGCCAACCAGTCTTTTCATGCTCTTCCCAGTTATACAATACAGTATTCCATTTCTGGCCAGTTTCACTAAAGTAATCTGGGGGGACTCCCGCAACAACTGTCGGCAAACCCTTGTCATCTAATTGGAACAATTCAGGATTAGCCCAAACATCGGCGGAGTGGTGGGAAATGAATATCGGCAAATCTCCAATCAAATCTATTCCCATTTCATTGGCTTGCTGCTTCATCGTTAACCATTCATGTTGAAAGATTCCTTGGCGAGTAATTTCTGGGGATATTTTGTTGCGCCATTTAGCCAACGCCCCCGGCTCTCTATTGCGTAAATCATGTGGCCATTCTGTCCAGTTTTTACCCGGGAATTGTTCAGTAATTGTTGCAAATAAAGCCCAATCATCTAACCAAAAGGATTCTTCAGTCAAGTCACCAACCTCGTCCGAGGAACAAATTCCATAATGCCCAGCAAAAGCTGATGGTGAAGCATAAGGAGAGTTATGTTTATCTGGAGGGGTTAAAGGTAAAAATTGCCATTTCGAGTAATTATTTTGTTTGAGATAATGTAAGAATTTCTTACTATCCGATATTTTCCCATTAGGCAAGGAAGTCAAGTGACATAGAACACCGATTTCCTTTCCCATGAAGATACGGCTGACAATAAACCCTTTCAAGTTATCACATTCAGCCAAGACTGATGAGAACTACTGCCATCTTCATCACGCTATTATTTTGTTTACAAGCCGGAATGGGATTTGTTTCAGCAATAACGCCCGAAACAATCACTGTTGATGGCGACTTATCTGAATGGTCAACTGATACCGAATTAGCTACCGATAGTCACGGTGTTTCACTCCACGTAACTTGGGATTCAACCAATTTCTATGTTGCTTGGACTGGCACAGATTGGGCTTCGACTTCCAACGGCGCTGATCTATTTGTTTATTTCAATACCAGTGAGAGCGGTTCAGTACTGAGTAGAGATTGGAATTTTGCTCACACACTACCATTTGCTGCAGATTACGGCCTTGCTCTTGAAGATTCATATTACAATCAATATTTCTCTTATGATGGGTCTTCTTGGGCCGATCAAGGAACTCTAGACACTTCTCAGATCTATGTCGGCTGGGCAGATAACCCAGTCACTGAAATGGCGATACCATGGTCGGCTATTGGTAGCCCGACAACCGTTCAGTTCATGTTGTATGCACAATGGCAAGACGAAGGACATGTGTGGACTTCATTCCCTACGGATAACCCGAGTAGTGCAAATGGTGCAGAAACCTTCACACATTTCTATCACATTGACAATATCAATAATGCAACATCGCCAAACTCATTACCTGTTTTCGAAGCAGCAGGGGTTGAAAAAGTCGATGATGCACTAAACCTTGCGATAATTTTCCACCAACACCAACCATATTACAAGAATAAATTAACCAACACTTACGAAATGCCTTGGGTAAGGGTTCACGCCATGACGGAGTATGTAGATTCTCCCGGAATTCTTGCACAAACCGGCACCAAAGTTACCTATAATCTCGTACCTTCATTTATCGAGCAATTAGTTGATTATTATGAAAATGAACCACTAGATGACCATACAGATATGGCTAAGAGGCCTTGGCCCGAAGGCGGCTACCCCAACGCAACCGCTTTGGAATTACACACTATGCAATTCCAATCTTTCTGGAATAGTGGCTGGATTTACAACGTCTCTGAAACTGGACACATTCAATCATGGCTATATCCTTCGAGTAACCGCTACTCAGAACTCTATGACATGACGTTACATAATCTAAAGCCTGCAACGATCATGAGCGATACTCTGCTTTCAGAACAAGATTATCTTGACCTTCAAGTGCTATGGTTCCTTTACCAATTCTCTCCAGATTATGTCTTAGGCGAATATGATGCGAGCCACCGTGATCAAGGTTTGATTGATCTATTCATGCAGGCAGGCCAGTATACTCATGATGATTTGATGTATGTCATCGATAGGCAACATGCTCACATGGCAAATGTACTACCAATGTACAGCCAACTTGCCGCACAAGGTCAAGTAGAATTGACAACTACGCCATATTATCATCCAATTATGCCACTACTAATGATGGATGGCTGGACTATGGAAGATGGTATTCGCGTTAATAAGGAATCATGGCCCGAGGATGTGCAAAACCATTTGATTACAGGAATGGATTTGTTCGAAGACAAACTAGGATTCCGCCCAACCGGAATGTGGCCAAGCGAAGAAGCCGTGTCGCCCGCAATGGTTGAACCAGTATCCGATGTTGGAATTCAGTGGATGGTCACTGATGAAGAAATTCTAATGAAGTCTACCGATGTTAATGGAAATTTCATTGATGTCGATATCGCAAGTAATTTAGCAACGCCATGGATTGTCACTGGAGAAGACGGTGGTGAAATCGCAACGGTGTTTAGAGACAGAGTCATTTCAGATAGAATTGCATTCCAATATGGAACAATGACTCCAGAAGCAGCAGTTTCCGACTTCATTGCATATCTTGACAACATTAGACAAGAATTACTCGATGCTGGAGAAGACCCATCAGAGCACTTACTTACTGTCGCACTAGATGGTGAAAACTGGATGTTCATGTCAGAATTCCAACACCAAGACAATGCTCGCCCGTTCATGCATGAATGGTATTCAAGACTTGCATCACACCCAACTATTGTCACTACTACTCCAAGTGAATTTTTGGCAACAGATCCAGAGCTGCCAGAAATTGAAACCATCGGCACAGGGTCATGGATAGACGGCACTCTGCGCACATGGGCTGGTGAGCCAGAAGAAAGCCTTGGATGGCAAAGACTAGTTGAAGCACGACAAGCACTGGTTTCCTTTGAAGAAGATAATCCAAGCCATCCCGGACTTGCGAATGCCTGGGAGTCATTGTACATCGCTGAAGGTAGTGATTGGTTCTGGTGGTATGGTCTTGACCAAGATAGTGGCTATGACGAGAACTGGGATGTTTTATTCAAGGTTCACCTCTCTAACATCTATCGTGCAATTAATCTTGATTTGCCACCTTATCTGCAAGATTTGTGGACTGGCGCAGCAACACCAGTTGTACCCTATGGCGGCATTATTGAGCCGATGATTGATGGTATTGCCTTGCCCGGCGAATGGGACGGTGCAGCTAAGTATGATGCATCAGTTGATGGTGGAGATTTCGACATCGAAAATTTCTATGTTGGTTATGATTCAAGCAATATTTTCATGCGTATTGATTCAGTAACCGCTGATGAACTTGAGGCGATCTCACGCAACTCCCAATATGATGAGCCAGATTTGGCAATCTACTTCATGCAGCCAAATGCGGTCAACTTCAATGAAGTTGAGACCAACTTCCGCACCTATTATGGCAATCAAATCCTCGGTTTCCCAGCCAAATACATGGTTGCAATTGACTTTGATACCGTTAGAGAGGATGGACGTGCTAAGTGGAACCTGTTTGAGGCTAAAGGCAAGTCTGGTGACAATGAACAATGGGTGTTATCCAGTACTTCTTCACTTGGCAGTTGCGCGGTTGAAGATGTCTATGAATTCGTAATTCCTTGGGCCGATATTGGTCTTGCACCGAGATATACCACACGAATCAAGGTTGTATCATCGTGGGCTGGTTCATTATCATATGGTGATGGAGAAGATATGGAAGTTGCACCACCAGCACCGGCCGAACTTGTTCTACCTGACTTAGAAGAATGGGTGACTCTGCTTGAATTAGATGATGCCATTGGTGATGAGAATGGCGATGGCGATTACACTTATCCACTAGCTAGCGATTTTGCTACAGACAGTGGTGGCGGACTTTGGGACGCTAAGAAAGTCACAGTTCGTCAAAGCGCATGGAATGCCCAATTCATTATCGAAATGGATGAGATGACCGATATTTGGGGCTTAGCCAACGGCTTTAGCCATCAGATAGTCCAGATCTATGTCGATCAAGGCGACACGTCTTACGGTGAGGTAGAAATGTTAACCGGTGCCAATGCCGAAGTGCATCCAGATTGGGCTTGGGAGGTCGCGATTAGTGGAACCGGTGAGCCAGGAGCTGTCCAAGCAGTACAGGCGGAGACCGGAAGTACTTCTGCAAGAGGCATTGATGTTACTGGTAGTGTTGAAGACAAAACCATCACTTTCACAGTTAGCAAAGATGTAATCGGTAGCGATGTTTCTAATTACCGCTATATCATTGTAATTGGAAGCCAAGACGGCTTTGGTACCGGTAAGTGGCGTGATGTTGATGCAACAGCTAAGACTTGGCGACTTGGCGGCGGTGCTGACCCGGCAGATGATGATGGAATTGATTACGATCCAAACATTGTCGATATCATTCTCGATGGCGACGGACAGCAAGCAATGCTATCTTCTTACGATGTTGCAGGACACGTTTATGCACAAATAACTGGCTTTGAAATGCCAGCGATTGCACAGCAAATTTACGGTTTCAAATATGTCAGCAGTACTGCTGATTCCGCCATCTTAGAATGGTCGACAACTCAGGCAGCATCTGGCGATTTAGCCTGTAATGTTGCGGGAGAGACTACAGCCGCAGTCAACCAAGCATGGAGCAGTGAAGAGTTGACCAATACGGTAACTGCAACCGGACTAACTGCTGGAACTGAATACGAGTGCGTCGTATCAATTGGCGATATTACCTCAGAAATGGTTAACTTCACCACTTCAACAGTAATTGATGAAGAGCCACCAGAATTACTCAACTTGGCGGTAGAAGTACTTGAAGACGGACGAGCAAGAATCTCTTGGTATACCTCTGAAAGTTCTACAGAATCGATCAGTCTTGATGGTACAGTAATCCACACTGACGACTTTGCTACTAAGAAAAACCACGAACACATCACAGCAATTCTCTCTGATGGAGATTACACATTGGTCGTAACAAGTGCCGATGCTTCAGATAATTCCAATGCCTCAACAATTGAGTTCACTGTAGATGTTGGCGCTTCAGCCAATAATGGCAATGCTGGCAATAACAACGGCGGCACCACCTCTCCAGACAGTAATGACGACAATGACGAGACCTCTTCAGAAATCTCTTCGACTACGTTGCAAATCGCCGTACTTGCCGTAGTTTTCATGCTGATTGTTGCCTTCATTAGAGTCAGTAGAAATGACACCGATGGCGATGACAAGTGGTCATAAGTTGATACAGAGGGTAGCGTTGTAAAGGGCCCACTGAGAACCCTTGTCAACAGGCTAATTTTGTACAAGGGGGTTTAGCATAACCCCTCGTGATCATAAGTAAACCATTTATT
>CETU01031905.1_pt1 | contig 13862 bp, 13 predicted proteins | sample 356531 | NCBI WGS metagenome assembly CETU01 (sample SAMEA2623488, study PRJEB7988) | marine metagenome | isolation source: saline water (ENVO:00002010), including
ACAATTCTGTCATTATTGGTTGAAATCCCGGTTGTTTCGAGGTCAAATGCTAGAACTCTATGCCCCTCGAGAACATCGACCATGACAAGGCCTAGAAGCCGAGTCAAATGAACATCACTACACAATTTCTATTTTCATGATGCCCCGAAAGGTGTACATGGGCATCAGAGACTGGTTCAAGAAAAAGGGCGAAGAGCCTGAAGAAATTGTCCAACAGCCAATTGAATTACCCGAATTGGATAAGGAAGAATTACTCGAAGAAACTCTTGCCGCTCTTGAATCTGCAGAAGTTGAGTTAACTGAATTAGAGCCCATAGATGCAACTCCTGAATATGATTCTGGCGACGTGGAAGTAAACGCTTTACTCGATGACGAAATGGAATCAAATTATCAGTTGAATACGGTAAACGAGACCGAATTCGAAGATTTATTACAAGGTGCTGAGGTAATCGGAGACATACCTTCTGAGGTTGATTTTGAATCAAATTAATTTAGTCCGCCGAAGGGACACAATTAGATATTAAGCACTCAAGCGAAAGGCATGAACAGCAAGCGGCCGTTGTTTCTCGGGGCCCTATTGTTGGTTCAATTATTGACTGGCTGCACAGGAGTTTTGGAATCTACTGTTGAGCCGAGAGCAGCCTTGACAGCCACTCCAACTGAAATCCAGCAAGGCGAAGAGGTAACTTTTGATGCTAGGGCATCAGATGCTATTGAAGGCGTAATTACCGATTATAGCTGGGATTTCGGAGATGGAGTTGAAGCAACCACGATCACAGGTTTTACCTCCCATCAGTTCATGGAATCAGGCCAATTCAATGTCCGATTAACAGTGACTAACGACCAAGGAGGTACCGACTCGACCACAGTTCTAGTCAGAGTTAATGGGGCCCCGCAAATCAATCTATCAATACCTGATGTTGTTCGAAGTGGAGACATAATACTCCTAGATGCATCAAATACAGTAGACCCTGAAGGAGGCCCAATGGAATTCATGTGGGATTTGAATTTCTTGGAAGATAGTGACGGTGATGGCGACACAAGAAATGACATCGATTCTACAGAAGATACAGTGTATTTGCCTACTGAAAGCAGTGGGTCAATAATGGGTTCTTTAACCGTGGATGATGGAGTAGGAGGAGTCGTCTCCGAGCAATTCACTATCGTTATTCAACCTCGCCGATTCAAGGTATCATGGATTCAGAATACTTTGGAGTGGGATTATGACGAATATCTAGCTCAAGGAGATTCTTGGAGCGATAACATGACCCCTGGATTAGATGTTAGAATCTTGGCATATGACGCTGTTCTTGAACTGGATCAGGACTTGGTCCTCCCTCCAGACAACTTCACATTGTCACTAAATATTCTCGATGATGGACACCGGCGTAGTGCTCAGACTAGTCCAGGAAATATTACTAGAAATGAATCCACCATGGCTGAATTGAATGATAGCAACTTGAATCCAGTAGGAGAAGAAGGAGTCTATGATGCCGATAGCGAAGAAGAACTCTTGATGAGTCTGCTCAATGAACCTGGTGCGAGGTTCGGTCAAGGAGAATGGGTATGGACTGTTGTAGCACAAAATGCAGACCCTGATTCGATAATTCCAGGTGCGCCGGACCCAGACGGAGGTAACGATTGGACACTAACAATTGTGATTACAGTCTTAACTCCGATATTGACCGAAGTAGCGTACGAGTGATTCAGTTAAACTGGATTGGTTGAACAGTTTTCCAATTTGCATTTGCAAGTTTCTTCGCTTTACCATCTGCAATAATTGGATGAATATGAGTTAACTTACCATGCATGCCATGAACTCCAAATTTGACTCTTAACTCGACTTGGCGATCTCTTTCAGCAGCCTCTACTTGCTCATCATCTAATTCGATGCTAGCCATCTCTCTTCCATTGGTCGCTGATGAAATCGAAAATCGATTTCCAGCTAGGTGAGTACGAGGTTTGAAATCCATATCATCGGGATTATTCATCCATACTTCAATGTCGACGGAAAGGTAATCGCGAATACCTACTCTCTTGATTTGAACGGAATCTACCATGTTGACCAATACATGCGAGAGGTCGGTGATTCAAAATCTCTCGCATTGGTCGGGACTCATGGGGATTCAACCTAGTCTTTGATATGGGTTGACTGTGATTTTGAACTTATGTCACCACCTACAATTGGTAAAGGCACTCAAAAAAAGGCACGACTGCAGCGACTTAAAGATGAAATTAAGCGGTTTGTTTTTGCAAATCCCGGTTGTAGCGCACAAACAATCGTTGCCCACTTAACCCATGATAAGAAATTGAAAAATCACGGCCTTACACCGAGGAAAGTGGGCTTTTTCATTCCTAGATACTTGAAATCACAACTCACCTGGTGGCAGGACCATGTGGCGGGACGTCGAGTATATGGTCCAGAGGATACTGATTAAGCGACAATGTGAAGGGTAACCGTCTCCGCCATGTAACCATGAGTGGTGTTACGGCCTACTTTGATCTGGACGGCACATTATTGGATGCTTCCAGCGAAAAGAGCCTGACTGCAATGCTATCTCGCAGGCGCCCATGGAGGATTCCTTTAGGTGCGACCATGTGGAGTCTTGGATTCATTGGTAACTTATTGCGAGGAAGATCTGTATACGACGCAGCTAGAAATCGCGGCCATTTGGCATTATGTAATTGGGAAACATTGCGAAGATATTCTGCTGAGTTAGTAGAGACCAAACTTTGCAAAAAGGTTAGTGCTGAAGCACTTCAAAGATTGGAATGGCACCGTGAATTAGGCCATCGTTTGGTACTTGTTACAGCGACTGTAATGCCTATGGCACAAGCGATGTCTGATTACCTTGGGATGGATGCAGTATATGGCTGCGGCCCAGAACAAATGACGGGAATAATGAGCGGTTCTGAGAGAGGATGGAGCGTCCCTAGACGGAAAGGAAAAGTCCCAGTTGTACAAGCGGATGCTGAAAGTTTAGGTCACGACCTTTCAGATTGCTGGGGTTATGGTAATACTCATGCCGATTCGTTTTTCATGGCAATTACTGGCAATCCTGTTGCAGTAAATGCAGAGGGTGGGCTCAAGACGATTGCTAAAGAACGCAATTGGCTTCAATTCGAGTGGCGTGTTTGATGCGCCCGTCGCGCTTAAATGGAGAAGGTAGGTCGCCGAGTTACAAGGCCCCATAGTGTAGCCTGGATATCACAGTGGCTTGCGGAGCCACGAACCCGTGTTCGAATCGCGGTGGGGCCGCCATCACTCTTCTTCATTCACAAGAGTAACGTTTTGGTTCAATGCAGCCCTAGCAGATGCATTGAGTAAAGGTAGAGCTGCGAGAGCGACACACATCAACATGCAAACGCCACATAAGTAAGACATCAGTTCGGTAATTTTTGTAACTTCTTCTGGAAGCATTTTCTCAGAAACTTGCACCATCATCCAAGTGCCACCAAACCCGCCTAGAAGCCCAATTATTGAGCCTGCGAGAGATAGTTTCACTCCAAGCATATTCAATCTGAATAGAAGAAAACCTCCTGATAATACCAATGCGCCGCCAACCATCAAAGAGTATCCACGAACTGAGTAAGCACCATCGTCTCGAACATCGTCATGATATTCTTGATATTCTTCTTCTGTGATATTGATATCTTGATTCTGATAATTTCCTAAAATCGCATCTAAGTCTGCATCAGGGAAATCATCAGCCATTGAATTTTGAATATCCCCCCACCCTATTAGGAGCATCAATACCGAGCCCATTATCAACAAAATTGAGATGGTCTTTGGGCCCTTTTTATCTGGCCTTGGAGCGAATAGAGAGGCGGGCGGCGCCAGACTATCTTCGTTATTCATTCGAATTGAAACATCATCATTCATTTGTGCATGCCTCCAAACCTGTGCGCAATTCAGCGGGAATTGGTAATGATTCCATGTTTGTCATACTGACACAAACAGTTACCTGTTCACTAGACCACAACAATTCATCATTTTGATTATGAAATCTGTATTGCCAAGTGCAGGATTTCACTCCAACCCTCGAAATCCAAATCGTCGCGTTGACCGTATCTCCATATCTAAATGGAGAATGAAATTCTGATTTTATGTCAACGACAGGAAAACCAATCTTCATTTCTTGAAGGATGTGAGGATAGCCAAATCCACACATCTCTTCCCACGATTCTTCAAAGAACCGATGAGCCAGATCGTAAATCCTCGGATAGAAGGCAATGCCCGCTAGGTCAAGCATTGGAAAGTCCACACGCCGAGATAGCCGAACTGCCATGAACTTCCGTGGAGGCTATACTTCTTCAAGCATCCTCGGGCTTGGGCCATTTCTTTGCTAAAATTTTAGCGAGGTCATCATCTAATTTCGCGTTCCACCAATCAGTCCCCTGCCAAATAGCATAACGACCTCGAATCCCTCTAATGTCAGCTCCTTCGAAGGAACAATTTCTGAAATTGGAAAGGTTCAGACGAGCCTTTCGTAAATCCGCTCCACGAAAATCACAATTGTCAAATGCAGATTTCATCAAATCAACTTCTACCATTGAAGCACGTCTAAAATCTGAATCAACAAAGTTACCCTCGGTCAAATCAGCATTATCTAGGATACACCGTCTAAAGTTCGAGCGAGGGTGATTTCCTCTTCTTAGCAATTCACCAGCGTGGTTTTGAAACGACCAATCCAGCGGCACTTCTTCGTTGTCGGTACTACTGCCCGACATTACCATGTGAGCACCTCAATATCGGCTGCGCTTATCCAAATGCGCTCTTCCTTCAGGGGTTAGAATTGCATAACGATTCTTCTCTTTAGCAGAGGGGGGAGTCACCAAGAAACCTCGTTCGCGTAATCTGTTTAGATATAGTGAGAGATTACCGGGAGGTTCTAATCCAGCATCTTCGAATAATTGGTCTATGACTCTAGGGGGGCTGTCATTCACACCTTCTACATCTCGCAGATATTGAATTGCACCGAGTACTTGGTCCGGTTTACGAATCAGACTACAGTTTTCAATCAGCGCACGGAATGCGGAGCCACGCTCTGGAAGGCCGGCTTCTCTCGCCGCTTCTACGGCTGCTTCAATAGCACGCTCACGGGCATTACGGATTCTGGAAAGAGCGATTGACCAAGTATCATCTTCCTTTACTTTAGTCAGGCGTTCGTCAACGCTTGTTTGAGCACCTGAAAGATCGATTTCAACATTTCCGGCTCTAATTAATACTCTTGCTTCATCATCCATTTTTGACCCTCCATTTCCGGCGACTTTGCACCCATTCATAACTATTACATTAGTTCGTTTTTGCGATTTGAATGCAACTATAGGCGAGTGAATGTTTGTATTAAAGCCCTGTTTAGTCCAATGACTAGTGATATTTAAACCACTCAAATAAATAACACGCTGGAAATCAAACTCTTTCACGAAAATCACTATTGAAAATCCGCAATTTAGGATAAGACACTTGAAGGGGCGACATATTCATTCAAACCCCCCGGGTGGTATTATGCGTCGCTATTCCCCTGTTTTGGTTATGCTTTTGTTGGTTGGTTCATGTATCCCAATCGGGCTCGTCACTGCGTCTGGTGAATCTACTACTATCAATACATTTAGCGGCGGCTTAGCAACCGTGGATGTGACACTGCAAGGCGGTGCTACGAATTCTTCTGCATCGATAGATGCCCCAAGAAATGTGACATTCACAACAGCCAGTTTCGAGATTGGTGTCGATGAAAGTTATACCAGTCCGGGGCAGGTGTGGATTGATTTTGATGAGGATGGCGTCTTTGAATGGGAATTTGCAAGCCCAGGTTACGGAGATATAGGTCATCAAAATCAATTCTATGATGGTAATGATTGGTATGTTTCTAGTGTTAACTCGGGAACATCTTCTGCACCAGGAATAATGTTACCATCTTCAGCAGTTCTTCAATCCTCAAATCTGAACGTTAGTTTCTCCCCTCAAGCTGGAGGCGGATTTTTTGCGATAGGTGATTATCAAGAAGTCATTGAGTCAGACCATGATAATGATGGAAACCCTGAACCTGTATTCTTGTCAAACATTCAGTCGAATTTTTCGACATCAATAGTTTGGGCAGATTGGAATCCAAGTAGCGGAATAACCACCTCAACTCCAATTCAAACTTGTGACAATGCCTCTTCAATTTCTGTTGGCGATATCAATGGAGATGGAGATGATGATATTGTTGCATTCGCACATAATTCTGGAATGGCATGTATTCACATGGCCAACGGTTCTTCGTATGATCCGATACAGAATTCATCAGTTACTAATGGTTTGATTAGCGCAGAATTAGGAGACATAAATTCCGATGGAGTGGCGGAAATAATATCGATAAATTCTGGAGGAATGCTCTCGTATCAATCATGGAATAACTCCACTGGATTGAATTATGTTTCCAACCAGTCTGTTTCTATGAATGGCTCAGCAGGTATGCCTGCGGGCTTATCATCACTATATGTTGACGACTTCTTTGGCACGGGAAATATTTCTGCTCTAATAATGGACCAAACAGGTCATTGGACTCTTTGGCAAGATTTCAATGGCATGTGGGGAGGGCCAATAACAAAGTTCGATGATATCAGACAGGGCGAGATACTTTCTGATTTAGATGGCGACGGTGATATTGACATGGTCGGACTTAACGACCAAGGTTACGCATTCAGAATTAATGATGGAAGCAAATGGGACCTAACCTCATTCCAAGGCCAAATCGATTTACTCAATTCAACAATTGCTGATTTTGATAATGATGGAGACTTAGATTTGATGAGTCCAAATCCCGGAGTCTCAGATGGCGTAGCTTCTACAATTGAAGGCAATATTACATTGAGAACAATCAACGCAACTAATGTAAGCGCAGTATCGACACTCGAATTGGAACCTTGGTCTATTCCCAAATCGATAATTACGATGGATCTAGATGGCGATGGTGTACTTGAGCATGTAGTAGCGGCTGGGGAATCTTCTCGAGGAGTGTTCATCGGCGGTTGGCATAGCATCGAGTTAGATGCCGATGGAGATAGCAACATAGAGATGAGCAGGACTGGTTATGCAGGTGACTCTTCTAATGGATTGGAACCATTGACGATGATTGATGATATGAATGGAATAAAGGACGACCTATCTGTTTTGATTTCTAATCAACCTACTACAGTTGACGGTTTTGGAATTTCGATGGTAAATTATTCGATGAATATGAAAACAACCGGGGACGGAGATTTTAATTTCACCAATATGGATATTGGATATGATTGTACTTTCTATGTGAACCCCAACCCTCACGTATCAGGAAATTTGACAAATGTTCTCAATCAAGGAATGACGGCAGGTACTGGAAATTACACAATAAGTATACCAGTTAACTCATCAAAAGCCGGAGTCATATCGCTGACTAACATAGCAGCAAACCATGTCCCAGGTGCTCCAAACTTGTCCTTGCCGATTACTCCTACCTTGACTTTGGAATCAGCAACATCGGAACTGATTTCAATCGCTTGGAATGACCCGGTTGAATTTGGATTAGATTTTGTTGAGTTTGAAATTTTTAGATTAGAATCTGCAAATGCGACTGTTGACTTAATCAATGTATACAATTCAACTAGAGATAATCAAAGTTCAGATTCAAACATTACAGTTGGGTCCACATATTGGTATCTAGTTCGTTCAGTTCACACCTTCGGAATTGCTTCAAACCTATCCAATGTATTACAAGTTACAGTCCCATACCCATCTCCTCCAAGTGCTATATCGGGCTTGAAACTTGAAGATGTAGAGTCAGACCAAGGAGGAGAATTGGTATTCTCTTGGAATCATACTCAAGATGAATTTACCAATTATGAAGTATATCTCGAAACTTCAGAATTCACAAGTATATCAGGGCTAAATCCGATAATGAATGTTTCAGCATCTCTTAATTCAACATTGATTTCTAATCTGACTGACGGTCAAGAATATTGGGCATCAGTTGTCGCCGTTGATCAATATGGAAACAAAACTACTGCAGTCACTTCGGTAGGGCCTGCTTACCCTCGAAACGATGACCCTTCAGCCGTCAATCTTCAACTTGAGGTCAGTCCCGAGACTTCATTCGGAGCTCCTTTCAGTTTGGATGTTACAGCCGAAGTTGATGGCGTCCCAACAACTCCTCCAGGGACCATAGCAATCTCGATGCAAACCAGCACAGGCTCCTATCCTATAGCGAACGATTGGAATTCAATTAACCTGAGCGACTTCTCACAATTAGTGTCCTTTGCTGATGACATTGGTGGCGAAGTGACATTCTGGGCTAATTATAGCGGAGATGCCGGGGATGAACAAAACAGACCTATTGCGGCAGCATCTACTTCTGCAACAACTACGGTAACTGTTGGTGCAAACTTTGAGGCATCTGAATCTGTGTATGAATTGGATTGGGAGAATGAAACTAGTGTAAGGGTAGATTTAGTCGCCTTGTATCAAGACCAACAGCCGATGCTTGAAGGAGCATCATTTACGTGGACAGCTTACAACAATACTACCGGCTCATCGAATTCTGGTAGCGAGGTAATTAGTAACGGCTTCAAGCAATTCATAGTGACATTCTCTGAACCCGGTACATTGTTTGTCAATCTTACAAGTCCGACATGGATAGACGCAGGTACGAATTCATTAGAGATACCTTTGGTTTTGTATGGTAGTTTAACTGAAGAAAATGACACTGAAGATAATCAAACAGTCGTTACTCCTTGGACTCCAGAAACTATGTTGGATGTAACTTTGGATTGTGGAGAAGTAGTTATCGATCCATCTATCGACCAAGAATTCGATTGTGTAATCTCTAATCCGAACAACTACACAATCGATGTTTCATTGGAAGCCGATGGTTGGTCACAGTGGGATGAGTTCATCCTGTTTGAACCAACTGCAGGACAGAGCGAGTTTACCTTGGCAGATTCTGAAACAAATGCCATTGAAATTCGAGTTGAAATACTTCAAAATCTATCTGATAACGGTTTGTTAAGCGGTTTGATACAAATCGATTTGAGACAAGGTCCAACCGATTATACTAGCCCCGGAGACAAGCCACTTACTTTCGAAGTACAATGGACATTGAAGGGAGAAGACCCAGTGGTAGTACCTCCATCAGATGATAATAATTCAAACCAAACCCAAAACACTCCAACCGACTCGTCATCTGGAAACACTATGATGATTGTAGCAGGTCTTGGCGGAGTTGCAGTATTGGGATTAGTGATTTTCATTGTCTTGAGAATTAGGAATAGCGATATGGATGATTGGGAAGAAGACGACTTGGATTTCGAGCCCGAGGTTGAAGATTCTGGAAGAGTGTCAAAACCACTTCCAGTAGGAGTTGCATTAGATGAGTTCGAAGACAAGACAATCGTTGACGATTCTCCAGATAGGCCGGATGTCATCTCCGATTTCGATGAGGAAGATGAATACGAGGAATACGAAGAAGAGCAACCGGAAGAAGATGCAGAAACGCATTATGAGGACGACTCAGAGGACGACTCTGGAATTACAGTTGATGAGCATGGCACTGAATGGTACGAGGACGAAATTGGAGTTTGGTGGTTCAGAGATCCTGGTGAGGAAGACTGGTCCGAATTCGTAGAATGATTTCGTAATACCTTTGAATGAGGCAATAGGAGGCGCAAATATGGCGGGCCAAGCAACTTACGACTTAGTGTTGCACAAGGATGCTGACCCTACGACTAGCGGAGTCGCAATTTGCGGGTTTTCTACGGTAGGAATGGTTGGAGTTATTGCCGCCTCTCATATGATTAGTCAACTGAAATTGAATCAACTAGGGACTGTTTTGAATTCTGAATTTCCTGCTATGGCGTTAGTCCATCACGAAGTCCCTAAGCATCCTGTGAGGGTTTACCAAGGAGACGGAGTAGGCGTTTTCACGGCCGAAGTTAGATTCGGCCCCGAACGCGATGTATTATTCGCTAACACAGTACTAGAGTGGTTTACCAAGGGCGGTTTTGATCAACTGATTATTATCGATGGAGTCGCTAGAGAAAATATGGATGACAGGGATGACTCCCTGTATGGCGTCAGTTCATCTCCTGCTGGGCGTGATAAATTGAAGAAGTCCGGAATCGAACCGGTTAGACAAGGTATTGTTGCCGGAATAGCAGGTTATTTGATCGCAGAAGGCGACAGACTTGGATTAGATGTAACCGCAATTTTAGCAGATTGTAATCCTATGTACCCAGATGCCAGAGCTGCGGCATTGGCTGTGGAAGCAGTTTCAGATTTGACAGGTATTGATATTCCGCTATCCTCACTTCTTGAGGATGCAAGAAAAATCGAGGATAGCGTGCGCGAAGTTTTCGAGAATTCACAAACAATGTTGCCAGCACCGGATGATGAAATTGACCCATCATTCGGCTAATCTTGTGACATCGAGGATTGTTTCCCAATCAGCATCAGTAGCAAACATCGGTTCTGGCATCTGGCATCTTGCCATTCTAAATCCTCTACTTTCTAGTCCAGATTTTAGTTTCTTCATCGAAGGAATCTGTCCAACTCCAGCGGCGATTCCTAATGCATCAATCGCTACCAATAAGTGCTCTCCAGACAGCAAATCAGCAGATTCAGAGATATGTCTAACACTTCTTTCAATTTCTCTTTGAGAGTGTTCTATGTCGAGTTCTGTCCAGTCGTCAGGGTAATCTTCTTCGCGCCCTGCGCACAATTCAATCGCTCTTTCAACAGTCATTCTTCCGGCGATATCAGCATCGAATATTGGGCCAGTCCACATTGGTCCCGAGAATTCACCCGATGGTTGAGATGCAAAATGGTACGGTTCAGACCTGATTCGATATCCTATTTGTTCACTCCAGTTAGAGGCAACTTCCTTGGAACGTTTCAATAGAACACTAACTCGCACATGGTGCCCATCGAATAGCGAGAGAATAGGATACATCGCCTTGTCGTGCATGGCAGCAGTCCTTGCGATTACGCCAAGTAAAATTCGAGTAGCATCATCGTGCATGTACGCATCCGTAATTCCGGTTGAGCCATATCTTCTTGCAGCACTGGTTTTTGCTGAACCGCAAAGAGCGGCGGTATCGGTAGCTGTGACCTCAAGAACTCCGATTCTTGAGATAGATTGGACGGCTGAATCTAGGAAAGATACAGGAGAGCCGAAGGGGTCCAAATCAATCCATTGGAATGGTGCTTCGACCATCAATTTCTTCGCATCTCCATTTATCCATTGAATTCCATCTTCAACAGTTTCTTCAGGCTTCGCCTCAAATCTACTTGGCTCAGGAATCCATGTTATGCCATCTTTAATCGGGTGGGTTTCATGAGATTTCATGCCCCATGCTAATGCATCAGAATCAAGGTCGTTCGCAGTAATACGCAACCTTGCTTGTTCAGGAACTTCTTTTCTCCATCTTCTCGGTCTTACCCCTGTAGCACATAATGCATCTAAGACCCTGACATCTTTACCTTCGGGAACTAACCATTCATTTTCCAAAGCATCTGCGAGAAGCATCACTGAGCGAGTTCTTGCGGGAGCCATTGCAGGATTGAGAAAACCTTCACCTGTTTTTGCGGCTGGGCCGCGAGGCATGTGTGAAGGACGAGTTTGATGGTTCTTCAAATGGACAGAAGTTCTACCCTCTAGCCAGATATGACCGGGCCAGCCTTCTGGTTGCATATTTGTCCCTCAATAGTGTTCAAAGACAACTTCAGGATTCGAATGAGTCACCTTGCGTCCATTATCAACTACGGAACCGATTATTGAACAGCCATCCATTCTTTCTGCGAGCCAATCACAAACTGTATTTGCGACACTAGAATCTACAGCTAGAATCATTCCACAACCCATGTTGAAGGTTCGATACATTTCCCTATCATCCACATTGCCGTTTTCTTGAATCCAATCAAACTCAGGTAGAACGGGCAATGGATTACTGATGTGCCATCCTAAGGAGTCATGTAAGCGAAGCAGATTCGAAAGCCCTCCACCTGTTACATGACATATTGCATGAATAGCGCTGGAATCACACGGACCGTCTTGGATCAAATCCACAACAGGATCGCAGTATATTCTAGTCGGGTTCAGGAAGACTTCACCCAGAGTCACATCACCTTCAGTAAATCTCTCAATTCTGTTTTCATCTACAGAAAAAGGAGCGGAATCATTCCAATCTGCGTTACAATGCGAAACAACATTTCTGACAAGGGAGTATCCGTTTGAATGCACACCGGAAGATGGAAGGCCGATGAGAATGTCACCTTCTTTGAGATTAGCACCAGTAATTTCAGCACCTTTCTCTAGCCAACCTAGTGCAGTACCGGATAGATCCAATTCAGTAACAATGCCCGGGAGACTAGCGGTTTCTCCACCTGCTAGTGTAACTCTAGCCCTTCTACAGGCCTCTGCTAGGCTAGCCCCTAGAGCGGCGTGAATCTCTGGGTCCGGTTTAGGGACTGCAATGTAATCGACAAATGCAATTGGCTCTGCTCCCACGCACAATAAATCGTTAACATTCATCGCCATGCAATCAATTCCAACACCGGACCACTGTCCTAGTTTGGTTGCGATTGACAATTTTGAACCAACTCCATCGGTGGCCAATGCAAGATACTTGTCGCCGAATTCGACAAGGCCGCCAAAACCTCCTGGCAAATCTACAGGAGCGCCCGGCGTACCAGGCTTTCTAACAGAGAGAGACAGTGCACCAACTAAGGCACCAACAGCACTCCCTTCAAGATCAATATCTACGCCGCTTCCAGCATAGTCCAGGCCTTCTGCCATGGCACGTCCACCCCTGCTAAACTCATTAACTCAATCGTTGGAAATTTGAGAAGCAATCCACGGTAATGACAGATCTAATCTGTGGTCAATTCCACTATGAGTTCCTGGGAACTCTTCCCATTCATGCTTAATTCCCAATTCAGTCATTCTCTTGTGGAGTTGCCTTAATCCGTATTGGATATTGTATTGGTCGCTATCTCCGACATCTATCCAGCAAGGCGGTAAATTTTGATGAATCTCAATCATTGTTAACGGGTCCCATGATTTCCATTCTGCCCATTTCTCATCAATGAATTTGCAATTTTCATTAACCGGGAGGGTGCCATCGCTATATGTTGCTGCCATGGCTAACATCATCAAAGTGTGGAAGTCATCACCTTTCAAAGAAGGAGATTTCCTGACGTACTGTAAGAATTGTTCTACTCCTCCATGAGGCATAATTTCAGTAAGAGTAGTCGCCATTTCGATTCCGAATAACAATTCAAATCCACAATCACCTGAGTGGCAAGCAACAGCATTCCAACAATCATCGAGCATGCCTCTAACTAGAGCGCCATAACCTCCACTAGATTTCCCTACCAGGCCATATCCACTGATGTCATAACGAGAATCAAGTTCGGAACGCAGGTCATCTTTCAACCAACTGCCCCACTTCCCCATGGTATCTGAATCAATGAATTGATTTCCACCTAGGCTGGTGAATGTGTCTGGCATTACAAGAATACTCGGAGGCATCTTCCCCTCTTTTACCAGCCTCTCATGTCGTTGAGGTAGTGTTTCAGCAAATGCTTTCCAATTAGCTCTAGCAAAACCTGTTCCTGTAAAAGGAGCAAGATAAATGATGCAAGGCATTGGACCTTCAGAATTCGGAGGAATATGTACAACTACTTCTCTCTCTATGGGGTCTCCAAGTTGATTTTCGAGATTTGTTGAAGAAAATGAAAATCTGTCGAAAAATCCTCTGATGGGTTCAAAAGAGTGCTCGGGCATGATACGGCGATGGGCTTCAAGGAAATGTGCTTGGCGGTATTCCAATGGAAGCCAATGGAGGTT
>CETU01022909.1_pt1 | contig 13853 bp, 11 predicted proteins | sample 356531 | NCBI WGS metagenome assembly CETU01 (sample SAMEA2623488, study PRJEB7988) | marine metagenome | isolation source: saline water (ENVO:00002010), including
ATCACATCACTGACAACACTATTGGTGGTTGTTATTTTATTTATATCTGGAGGAGCAGTAATCAAAAATTTTGCATTTGCACTTATAGTAGGGGTGCTAGTTGGTACATACTCGTCCATTTTCATTGCCAGTCCTGTAATGAAATATTTTGAAATAAAAAATGATGTCAAACAAAAAGAAGAACTAACAGAATAGGAATTTGATATGTCTATTAAAGCAATTATCGGTGGTCAATGGGGAGATGAAGGGAAAGGTAAAATTGTTGATTTATTAAGTAGAGACTCTCATATTGTAGCTCGTTATCAAGGGGGGGCCAATGCAGGCCATACAGTATATTACAACGATAAAAAATTAGTACTGCATCAAATTCCCTCTGGTATATTGCGAGAAAATTGCAAATGCATACTAGGTAATGGCATGGTTGTTGATCCTATCGATTTAGTAGAAGAAATTAATATGGTCAAAAACCATGGAGTATCTATAGAAAATAAAATCTTTATAGCCTTAAATACTCATATTGTAACACCTACAACTAAATACATAGATTGCTACAATGAAGAGAAAAATAATCAAAAAATTGGAACTACAGGTCGAGGAATAGGGCCTACTTACGTTGATAAATATAATCGCATTGGGATTAGAGCCTTAGACTTATTAAATATTGAGTCATTAATTCAAAAATTAGATGATGCTCTCAAAAAGGCTCAAACAACATATAATTTAGATGAGTCCAAGATATTAGACCTCAAAGAAAAAAATTTGGAATTTATAAGCTGTTCTAAATTAATATCTCAATATGTATCTGATACTTTTACCATATTACATAATCAAGTTAATGCAAATGACAATATATTAATTGAAGGAGCTCAAGGCACATTGCTTGATGTGGATCATGGAACCTATCCTTATGTTACATCGTCTAATGCCTCATCTAGTGGAATTGCAACGGGACTAGGATTACCTATGACTAAAATCAATAATATTATAGGTATATTTAAAGCTTATACGACTCGTGTTGGCGAAGGCCCCTTCCCAACAGAGTTATTTGATAATGATGGAAAACAGCTTCAAGATATCGGAAAAGAATATGGTGCGACAACTGGTAGACCTAGACGATGTGGTTGGTTTGATGGTGTTGCTGCTAAATACAGTTGTATGGTCAATGGACTAACTGACATTGCTCTTACAAAATTAGATATATTAGACCACTTTAATACTATAAAAATTTGTACAGGTTATGAAATTGACAATAAAACCACCAACTGCTTTTCAGAGGTATTGTACAACCTTGATAAGGTAAAACCTATATATACAGAATTTGATGGATGGAAAAGTACTACTACTGGAATAGAAAATTTTAATGATTTACCTGATAATGCAAAAAAATATATAGATTATATTGTTAATTTTACAAAAACTCCAATTAATATTATTTCTGTAGGACCCGGAAGAAATCAAATCATTAAACTATAATTAATAAAACTTTTCAAATTATTATTGTATTCTTTGTATTTTAAGCTTCAATTTTTATATGCAAAGTAAGTGAAAAACATGAAAACAATTGTTGCTAAATTATTTATTTTAATTTCTTTGGGATTACTAATGCCTAATCCCTACAAGCCTCTTGATATTGATTTTTTAAAAAATAAAACACAAAAGAAAGAACCATCAAAAAAAATACCTGAAACACCTCCTAAAAAACAAAACCCAAATGCATTTGAGAGTATTATAAAGGGAGCTGATAAAGTTGAAGGCCTATTTACATTCTATATTCATAATGATAGAAATCAAGTTTTCATGGAATTAACACCTGAACAATTTAATGAGCTATACATGGTTAATATCACTCGTGAAACGGGAGATGGTGCTATGAGACATGGTGTGTCAATGCAAGGAGAATTCCCATTTTATTTTAAAAAAATTGGTAATGTTATTCAGTTTATAGAAAAAAATGTAAAATTCAGGTCTGAAGATAATCCTGAAACAGCTAAAGCATTAAAAAATCAAATACCAGATTCTATCATTAGATCTGTTAAAGTGGTAGGAGAACCTGATGAAAATGGTTCAATCCTTATTGATGCCAATAAACTATTTATTTTTGATATAGCTGGTATGTCTGGACAACGAATTCAATTTGATAAGACAAATAGCTTTTTTAAAAAAATTAAATCTTTTGATTTAAATTCAGAACTTCAAGTAGATTTGAATTACCGAACAAAGGGAGTGTATGTTTATACTCTAGCTGATTCTAGGAATATAACTTATACATATCATTATAGCTTAAGTGCATTACCAGAAAGTAATTATTCCCCTCGAATTGCTGATGATAGAGTTGGACACTTCTTGACTTTATATCAAGATTATAATGACATTTTAACTGAATCGCCTTATGTACGATATATTAACCGATGGGATTTACAAAAAAAATATCCTGGAAAAACACTTTCTGAACCAATAAAACCTATTGTCTTTTGGCTCGAAAATACTATTCCAAAAAAATTTAGAGCCCCAATAACTGAAGGTGTTTTAGCATGGAATGAAGCTTTTGAAGCAATTGGTTTTAAAAATGCAATTGTGGTTAAGCAAATGCCCGATGATGCAGATTGGGATCCTGCTGATATTAGATATAGCACAATCCGTTGGCTTATTCAGCCAGGTGTAGGAATTGGCGTTGGCCCATCTAGGGCAAATCCGTTTACTGGTGAAATTTATGATGCAGACATCCGTATTGGTGGAGATTACTTTAGATTTTATTTTAATGAATTTGAAGAATTTATTGACCCTATTATTAATATGGACTTCCCTGACTATATTGAGTCATTGAATAATAAAGAATATAATATTAATAATCACAATTGTGAATATGCACAAAATATGATTAATGATATGGCATTTGCTTGGTATTCTAATTTTGAATTACTTAATATCCCACATTCTAATAAAGAAGAATTGATGGAAAAATTCATTCATGATGGTATTGTTGATTTATTAATTCATGAGGTTGGTCATACGCTAGGCTTAAGACATAATTTTAAAGCTAGTTCAATATATAATTTGGAACAAATTAGTAACCCTGATTTTATTGGTGATAATGGACCTGTCGGATCTGTTATGGATTATAATGGAGTCAACATTATGGATGGTGGACATAATTTCTTTCAAACTAAACCGGGACCATATGATTATTGGGCTATTGAATATGCTTATGCTGAAAGACCTCTGACTTCAATGTTATCTGAAGAAGAATTTGTAGATAACATAGCAAGCAAATCAACAAACCCCTTATATGTATATTGTACTGATGAAGATTCTTATGGTACTAGAAGTGTCGACCCTTATTGCAGTAGCGGAAGAGATTTAACTAGTAATCCTATAGATTTTTTCCATAAACAACTATTTATGGTTAGAGACTTTTGGGACCATTTATTAGAAAACTTTGAAAGCCAAGGAGAGCGGTATCCAAAAATTAGGAGCATTTTTTACAATGGTATTTATGAATATTATAAAGCTACTAGGAGTGTTTCAAAGTTTATAGGTGGAATAGAACATAGTAGACATCATGTTGGGGAAACTGATAAAACACCAATGACAGTTATACCGGCAGAGATACAGCGAAAAGCATTATTGTTCCTTGATAAAAATATTTTTTCAAAAGATGCTTTCAATTTTTCATCTGAATTATTAAATAAGCTAGCACCTGATAGAGATGCTACGATGACTCGATGGGGATCTAGCAATTTAGATTTATCAATTCATAAAACTATCTTGCAAATACAAAAAACTGCATTATATAAAATATTTGACCCTGTTATATTACAAAGGGTTCAAGATAATGAAATGCGCTTTAATATAGATGAAAATAAATTCACACTTAGTGAACTATTTCAAACTACATCTACAATTACTTGGAGAGAATTAGAAAATCACATTAATACAAATAGTTTTAGAAGAAATTTGCAAAAAGAACATTTAGAAATTTTAATTTTTATAATGCTCAATAAAAGTAATGAATTCCCAAATGATGCGGTTGCATTTGCAAGAGAAAATCTTAATAAGCTAATCACAAAATTGCATTTTTCAATTAATAATGATAATTTAGATGAAGCCTCTTATTCACATTATCTAGAATGTATAAATAGAATAGAGTCTGCATATCAAGCTAAAACTATTTTGAATTAAGTGTCATTAATACATTATCCAATTCATAATTATCTATCCAATTAATTTTGACACCCCTTTTTTCCATTCGTCTAAAAAATGTCATTTGTTTTTTGGCAAATTTATGAATAGCAGTATTTAATTGACTAAACATCTGTTCATAAGATATTTCATCCTTTAAGTACATCCCTATATATTTATACTCAAGACCAAAATATTCTAATCTATCAAAAGTAACTATTCCCCTAGACAATAATGATTCCACCTCCTCTACCATACCATTTTTCAATCTGCATGTAAGCCTGTCAGTAATTTTAGTTCTGATGAGTGATCTTTCCATATGCATTCCTAACACAACAACATCATCTAAACTTAAATTATATTTCACTATATCGTTTCTCAAATTACCTTTTGATACTATTTCAATTCCCCTAATAATCCTCTGCTTAGTATCACACTTCCAATTATTATATGCATTGAAATCTAGCTCTTTAAAAATTATTAAAAGTTCTTCCTTTGATAAACTATCTAATTTATGTCTTAAATCATAATCGGGCTTTATAGATGATATCTCATAATTTAATAGTACGGATTCAATATAAAGGCCTGTGCCACCACATAATATGGGACATTTTTTTTGCTTTAAAATATCATTATATATCGAATGAAATTGCTTTTGAAAAGTATATACACTATAATCTTCATTAGGGTCTAAAATATCAATTAAATGATATGGTATCTGTAATCCCTTTACACTATATTCATCTAAATCTTTTCCAGTTCCTATATCCATATTTTTATAAATTTGTCTAGAATCTGCAGAAATAATTTCTGAATTAATACAATGTGCTAATTGCACTGCTAAATTTGTTTTTCCCGTCGCAGTTGGACCCAAAATTGTAATTAATTTTATATCAGTATTAATATTCATTTTTTAATTAATTCTATAAATATGATTAAATTTATCTATTAATATTAATAACATTATTATGAATAAGAAAAAAATTATAACAATAAATGGTTTTTTATTACATCGTGCAATTGTTGCTGGAATTAGAAAAATTGTTGCACATCAGGACTATTTAAACAAAATAAATGTATTTCCTGTGCCTGATGGTGATACAGGTACCAATATGGCCTTTACCATGAATGCAATTTTAGATGGAACTGAAAATCATGTACATACTAGAATTGATGATATGCTTGAAGCGGTTGCAGATTCAGCATTAGATGGTGCAAGAGGAAATTCAGGTGCTATATTAGCTCAATTTTTTCAAGGTTTAAGCGATGGATCCGTAGGTTTAGAAAGCATGAATGCTAAGCAACTTGCAATTGCTTTTGGGAAAGGATCTGAGTATGCAAGGGATGCTCTATCAGAGCCTAAAGAAGGTACTATTCTAACTGTCATAAATGACTTTGCAAAAAAATTAGAAGAACTAACAAGCAAAGGTGAAAATGATATAGAACATATATTAGAACTAGCATTAATTACCGCTAAAGAATCTTTAAAAAATACTCCAAATTTAATGGCTGTGCTAAAAAAAGCTGGGGTTGTTGATGCAGGAGCTCAAGGTTTTGTAGATTTTATTATTGGTATTTATGAATTTATAAAAGATGGTACAGTTGAAGAAGAAACATTAAAAATTCAAGATCAAAACAAAGAAAATAATACTCATGAAGAAAATATAGATTCTCTGACATATAGATTTTGTACAGAGTGCATGGTTATTGATGATACAGAATCCATAGATCGAAATGAAATTAAAGAAGCTTTAATTGATGCTGGTGATAGTATGGTTGTTGCAGGCTCACGTAAAAGAGCAAAAATTCATATACATACTAATGATCCTGCCTCCGTATTTTCAATCTGTGAACAATTTGGAAGTGTAACGGGACAAAAAGCTGATGATATGGTTCATCAACAGCATGATGCTCTTGGTTCAAAAGCTAATGATGTTGCTATTATAACAGATTCAGGTGCGGATTTTAACGAAGGGGAACTAGATATACATGTTGTTCCTGTTAGGTATAGTTTTGGAGATAAAGGCTATATTGATAAAGTTTCTCAAACAACAAGTGAATTTTTTCATGAATTGTTTACTAATCCAATACATCCCCAAACATCCCAACCTGTCCCTGGAGATTTTAGGAGACAATATCAATTTTTGAGTTCACATTATAAATCTATTATATCAATACATATCCCTCATAAACTAAGTGGAACATTACAATCTGCTAAAACAGCTATTAAAAGAACTCCAGAGGCTAATGTTACAGTTCTAGATTCTTATAATATATCTGTTGGGCTTGGTTTAATAGTAAAACGTGCTGCAGAAATGGTAAAAGCAGAAAAATCTCATGAGCAAATTATTAAAGAAGTTAAAAGGGTTAGTAAAAAAACATCTATATATGCTTCAGTTGAAGATTTAAGTTATTCTGTTAAAGGAGGCCGAGTTCCTAAAATAGTAATGAGAATATCTGATTTTTTTCGTTTTAAACCAATCTTATCAACTGGAGAAAATGGCTCTATGAAACCTAAGGGAATCATCTTTGGAAATAAAAATAGAGCTAAAAAGCTAGCTAACTTTGTAATGAATAGACATAGCGTTGGAAAAACATATCGATTTTCTATAGGACATGCTAATTGTATTGAGCAGGCAGAAGAACTTAAAAAAATTATTGAAGAAAACTATAAAAAGATTGATACTATTGATTTATTAGAAATTGGTTCTGCTCTTGGTGTCCATACAGGGCCTGGAGCATTATTAGTAGGTATTCAAGAACATCGAAAGATAAGGTAAAGTATTATGACTGAAATTATTCGCATTATTCTTTCTTACTTAATTGGCTCTATATCAGGTAGTATGGTAATTGGGAAATTTAAAAAAGTTGATATTCGTGAAATGGGTAGTGGTAATGCAGGAGGGACTAATGCCTTTAGGACTCAAGGGGCACTATTTGCACTTGGAGTAATCATAATTGATATTTTTAAAGGTTTTGCTGCAACTTACTATATTGGGATGGGATTTGGAGATGTATCTTCTTTATCCTTAACATGTGGCTTTGCATCTGTAATTGGACATATATATCCTATTTATCATCAGTTTAAAGGTGGAAAAGGAGCAGGGACATTAATTGGAGTACTATTAGCACTTCCTCTATCGGGAATAGTTATTCCTACATTGATATTGATTTGGCTTGTAATACTTGTAATTACCGGTTATGTAGGACTTGGGACAATCATAACAGGTATATCTTTCCCTATATATTTATATTTATTTAACAATCAAGTTCCGGAATTAATGATTTTTGGGATGTTATGTTCTATATTGATTATTTTTACTCACCGAAGTAATATCATAAGGATGTATAGAGGTGAAGAAAATCAATTTGAAAAAATTATGATTTTTAAAAAAATATTAAAATAGATGCCATCTTGATGTACCATGCATATTCAATGCATAGTCAAACTTAATAACAGCACCCATTAGAAATATTTTCAACCCTAATCCATATCCAAACAAGGAATTATTCCAATTTATTGATTTGTTTAAATTATATCCTATGCCATAATCAGTAAATAATACAAAATCAATACCCATTTCTACCTGATCTAAATATTCTTTTCTATTAATCAATGTGCTTTGAATTTCAAAAGAATTAATAAGAAAATTTTCTACTTCAATCCTTTCAGTTGCATTAGCAATTTCATTGTTTGATGGAATTGCTGAATAGCCACGAACATAGCTTTGACCACCTATGTAATTTTTTTTAAATATAGGTAATTCTGATTTGGAATATTGAATATTAGAAAAGAAATTGTATTTAAATACTGAACCCAAATAACTAAAAAAACTTTTATATATATTAAAATCTAATTCAATATCAAACATATCATCAGTATCATAAAATCCAAATAAATGATTAAATTCAATATCAAGAAAAATTCCAGAATTAGGGTCAATATAAATATCTCTAGTATCATATCTATATTGAGAGCCTATACGTAAATATGAATATTTCGTTTGCCCTATATAATCAGACTCAAAAGGAGCCGCAACAAGTTGCTCATCATCAAAAAAATCAATTACTTTATTATTATAATTAAGCCAAAAATTAAATTTATGATTATATCCCTTATAAAAACCTCCCTCTACATACATTCCTTTATCATCTTCTACAATACTATATACATGATGATCTGAAGATTGATCATATATTGTAATATCTAAAGAATTATGATCCCCTGATATCCATGGATTTGAATACCATAAAAAATATTCACTGACTTGACCTGCTGTTGCACCAGCAGAGACATCTTCATCTCTCCCCCTAAAATTTTGATGAATAAGGCCACCGCCATAACTGCTGACTTGATCTATTCTATTATCATATTTTACAATTGGGAATGGCCATACATACCACTTTTCACTTACTCTAACTATGTAAATATTTTGTTCATTAGTATTTTTGACTTCTATTTCAACACTAGAAAATAAACCTAAATTATAGACTCTGTTTTTATCAGTCGCCATAGTTTCTGCTGACCAAGTATCATTTACTTGCTGTTTTAATTCACGTAAAATGATATAATTTTTAGTTTTTTTATTACCTTCAACTTGAATGAAATCAATAGTCTCTGAAAATAAAATATTAATGTTTAAAAAAAATATGAGGAATATATAATGCATAAATAATTTCTAGGATATAAAAAAGCCCCAGCTAAATAAGATGGGGCTTTTAAAAAATAATTAACTATCTAATTATTTACGACCTCTAGCCATTTTTGCTCTAGAAACATCACCGTCTTTATCAACAAAATATAACCAGCCAGATTCTCTTGTAACTCCAGCATTTGCTACAACTTCAGCATTGCCACCTTTGTTTGCACCTCTAGCCATTTTTGATCGTGATACATTGCCACCTTTATCTAAATAGTATAGGTAACCTTTTTCTTTTTTAACACCTGTTGTTGCTACTTTTTCAGCCATTTTATCTCTCTCCTTGATTATTTACTTTTAATTAAAAGTTTTACAGTTTAAAAACTAACATATAATAATAGGGGTTTCTCGTCAAAAAAACAAACATTTTTTATATATTTTTACAATCTATAATTACCTGTTTAATTCAAAATCTTTCATTATACTAATAAATTCTTGCTCTGATTTTGCGGAGAAGAATAAGGATAATTCGATATTTTTGGATATTGTGATGGTTGGAGATGGGCCATAATCATGTCCAGGGTATATTATTGTTTCCTTTGGTAATTTTAAAATAATATTATAAATACTATCAAATAATTGCGATATACTACTATAACTATTTATAGTCCTGCCTGAGCGGCCAACAAAGACAGTATCTCCAGTAAATATAATTCCATCTTGACTGTTCCAGTAGCAAATACAATCATCATAATGACCTGGTGTATATAGTGCCGTAAAAATACTATTGCCTAAAGATATCTGGTCATTGTGATCAATCCCAATAAAATCACCTTGAAATTTTTGACGTGTGTTCAAGTATGCATAAATACTTAAACTAGGATATCTATCTAAAAAATCACCCAAGTATACTATATGATCCATATGAGTGTGTGTTATAAGAATTTTTGATAATCGTATGTTGTTTAATGTAATAAAATCAAAAATAAAATCGGGAGAAACCGATGGGTCTACTATAGCTCCATCCAATGTTATTTCATCCCAAATCAAATAAGAAAAATTATCATCATATCCACCTTTAAATGATTTAATTTTCATTGTATCTAAAATATGATGCGAAAAAAAATTCCATTCTTAATAGCTCATATAGCTTAAAGAACATGCCCCTTTTAGTTGAAATCTCTTTATGCTCATATAAGTATGATATTAACAATTCACTATTTTTGATATTATCATGCATCAAAACTGATTCAGTAAATGGGACCATCGAATCATTAGCTCCATGCATAATAAAAATTTTATTATCGATTTTATGACATAGATTTTTAGGAGAAACTTTGGCTAAATTTTCTTTCTCATTATCAATTATTTGATAAATAATTTTTTTAATTTCATCATTGTATTCAACATTTAATAATGAATCAATGAATTCTTTATCATGGCTATTTAATGTATCTTTAAACTCACTTAATTTATCTAAATCATCTGCCATCCTATATGATAGTGCTTGTCTGATTTTAGCAGTATCAAACCCTGTATCAATATTAGATAAAAAATTATGCATAATTACCGACCCACCCCACTCATTTGGCTTTATTTTAATCATTTGTCCATTATGATTTATTTCTCCATTTAATAAAAATTCAAAACCTGTATCAATATTAAATGCAGAACCATAAATCATTAATGATTTTGGTTTAGGATTATTCATACGCTTATCTAATATCGCATTTAAAAGCAGTGAACCTCCAAAACTAATACCTGTAATAGTTACATTCTCATTACAAATATCATCTCTAATTAATAATTGTTCATATGCATGTGCAAACCACTCAATATTAACATCAGTAATATTTAATTCTTTTAATGGTGGAATGCGTGGAATAAATACTTTAAAACCTAAGCTTGCAATGATACTTGCTAAATTTATTATCCCCGGATGTTGTTCTGCAGAGGGAGATGCACCTGGAAATATAATTATAGATAATTTTTTAGCTTTTGAAGGATGGAATATGCGTAGAGGAACCTTTTCTCCATCAATTCCACTATAATACTCATCAGTAATTTTAACTTTAGGGGGGTTGTCTGGACTATGCTTTATGAGTTTAATAATATATCTAATTGATGTTATATGGCTAATAATAAACCTTAACATATTAATTAGTGCTTTCAAGCAAATTAATCATATTTTGGACTGCATCAATATTACCTGCGATTAACCCTGGATTAATTAATGTGTTTGAATTATTATAACTAATTTTTTTACCTAGAGAGGTAATCAATATCCCTCCTGATTCATTAATTAAACAGTGACCCGCACATATGTCCCATTCATTTTTAGGTTTTAATGATGCGACCATGTCTGATTGAGCAGTAGATACTAATGCGAGCTTATATGCAATGCTACCAATTGGGGAAACTTCATTGAAATGTTTTTTATAAGGCTCCCACAATCCTGCTTTAGTTTCAGATCGACTATTAAGCATCGACATCTTGCTTAATTGACTACTTTTTGAAATATTGCAGCTAACACCATTCAATTTCACTCCACTACCAGTATATGCATAAAACATCTGATCAGTAATTGGATTATATATAATACCTAAAATGGGCTCATTGTTTTCAACTAATCCAACACTAATTACAAAATTAGGGATTCCTTCTACGAATTCTTTTGTTCCATCTAATGGATCAACGACCCAAACTCTGGTTTTATTTAGTCTCTCACTAGAATCTCTTGTTTCTTCAGATAACCAACCAAAATCAGGAGTCTCTTTCATCAGTATTTCTTTTAAAATTTCATCAGCTTCAATATCAGCCTCTGTTACAGGATTGCCCTTACCTTTCATTTGCACTTCATAACTTGAATTATAATATTTAAGGATTACATCTGCAGCTTGTTTGGTAGCATGTTGCGAAAGTTGTAATAGATCCTTCATATTTAATTCAGAATAATATTAATTAATATTACAATATCCATCACATCTAATACTTGATCATTATTTAAGTCTGATAAGTCAAATTGTAGATTACTTGGGTTAGAAAAGTCTAAAACAAATTGAACTATTGTTACTACATCTAAAACATTAATCATACTATCTTGATTAACGTCTCCTAATAATAAATCATGGCTTGACCCTAAATATATATTTTCATCACCTTCTTGGTATTCTAAATATCTATATGCAACAAAAAACATTTCATCCTCAGTTCCATCTCCCCAAAATACATATTCTGGAGGATCATTGGGATTATCTGGATTGCTTGATGTGTTATCATAAGTTGCTTTCATATATATTGTTGAACCAGCTGTTAATGGCAACATATATTCTGGAGTATAAAAACTTTGCCAATCAAAATCCCAATTGTTAATTTTTATTATATTAGTTGTATCTTGCTGAGAATCGACAGAATAAATTTCCCAAGTTTCACCTATTAAATGAGAATGAGGAAGGATTTGAAGCAAACTCAAATCAGTATTAATTTCAATTGAATCAATGACCTCTGTAATTGTATTGGGAGGGAGGACAAACATTGGATTCGCATGCTGTAAATGTTGAACTTGCCGTTCAATCGTTTCATCTTTAAAGAATATATTAATTGAGGATTGATCAACTTGATTTGTACTTAATGGTGCATAATGCATTTGAACAATCAAATCAGAGTTTGCAGGAATCACATCACCTATCCCCTGGGGATAAAGAGTTGTTCGCATACCGGGGGCATATCCATCCACTAATGGTGTTAATATATCTAAATTAAAGTCTCCATAACATTCATAACCATAGCCGGGATCAGCCGCATCCACCTGATCCGCATAGCCTCCAGGCACTACAGTAATAATTGAATGATGAACTGCTTCTTTATTATCTGGTCGAAATTCAATAGCAGCTATTTCTTTATCTTCTGTAAAGCCCGTTGGGATAATAAAACATCGCCAATCATCTTCATAATTCCCCTCAATAAAATATGGTTCCTCAAGTTGAAAAACTAAATCAGGTTCGCCTATTGATGAACCATCAGGAAAATCTGGCATAGGATACTCTAAATCTGGATTTCCTTGAGGGGCACCTAACTCAATCCATTCTAAAAAACTATGCACTTCTTCATCCGTAAGATAACGCTCATCAATAAATGTGCTATAAGTTCTATCAGGTGGCCATGGAGGCATAATAGGGTCGCCATGCCTATCATCTGTACCTTCAATGGAATATGCAATCCAATATTTATTATCATTCACTTCTGAATAGTTTGTCAATGGCAAAAATGCTGCAATTTCACCTGAGCGATGACATGATGTGCAATTATTATATATAATTTGAGAAATGTTTTCGCTGTAATTTAGTGACCAAGCAAAATTGATTATGATTGTAAAAAATAATATCCTTATCATATCAAAATATACATTAATATCATTCTCTGATACAAACTAACACATATATAATACTTTATTAATTAACTATTAGTAATTTATTAGCAAATAATAACCACTAAAAATATGCAAAAAAATACACATTCTTATATTCATGATAGCAGAAATAATAATATAAAAATTTATATTAATGGAGATATTTATAATCGTACAGATGCAAAAATATCTGTTTTTGATAGTGGATTTTTACTTGGAGATGGCATATGGGAAGGAATTCGCTTACACAACAAACAATTATGTTTTTTAAATGAACATCTTGATCGGCTATATAATGGAGCACAAAGTATTAAGATTAATATTCCTTATTCAAAGAAAGAACTATCACAAATTATTTATAATGTAATTAAGGCAAATAAAATGGTCTCTGATGTGCACCTTCGCATAATAGTTTCACGAGGCGAAAAAACAACACCATATCAACATCCTAGTGCAAATGTTGGACCAATAAGCTTAGTAATCATCCCTGAATATAAAATAGCTGATGAAGATATCAATCAACGAGGACTAAAAATAGGCTCAGTGCAAACTGTTCGAGGAACCGAATTCAATCAAGATCCAAAAATTAATTCATTAAGTAAATTTAATTGTATTGCAGCATGTCT
>CETU01170683.1_pt1 | contig 13813 bp, 12 predicted proteins | sample 356531 | NCBI WGS metagenome assembly CETU01 (sample SAMEA2623488, study PRJEB7988) | marine metagenome | isolation source: saline water (ENVO:00002010), including
AGTTCTGGTGAAGAATGGCTTGGAGGAATTTTTGGGGCTCTTTTTGGTTCTCCATTTCTATTGGCTGGCTTATTCACCTTTGTTTCAGGGATTACTATATTAATTTCTCAAGGTGATTTAGAAGGGATTTTTTTGATATGTTTTAGTTTTCCTTTCATAGGTGTTGGGGGGGCAATGGTAATTGGTGGTCTGCTTACTTTAGGCAGAGGAATAGGGTTGATTGGGCCAAAAGATCCTGCCTTATTTCCACGTGATGGGCCTATAGGCCCAGAATCTATTCACATTGAACACCCCGATTCATCATATTCAGGCATCTATGAAAGACAGCCAAATATCATTAATGGAAAAGATTGGTATAGAAAAATTAGTGGGGCTCAACGACTATATTTCTATGCTGCAAATATGGGGGGACTGCCTGGTTGGTCACTTGATGATCAAATAGATAATGGTTCCAAAGATTGGTTCAATGGCGGGTGGATTTCGTTGGGGGCAAAGAAAGATATTCCATTTGGAACACATGAATGGAATGATGTTGAAGGCAACATAACCATTCAAGAAATTGATTTTGTTGAAGATGTTGATGAAACTAGTATTGATAGAAAACGTCTACATATCAATGAAATTGAAAACAATAACGATTTAGTTGATATGTTCAAGAAACAATTGGTGGATTCTTTCGATGAAAAGTGAAGTTTGGATCCTCACTTATCATTTATTTTTGGCTTTACTACATACCTCTATGAAATTTTCAAACATTTTCCTACCATACTCTGAATGATCTACTTCTGGGTGGAACTGAAGGCCAAATCGATTGCCTGCTTCATTCTCCATGGCTTGCACTTCACATGATTTACTCGATGCTGTGACCCTGAATCCCGGGGGAATTTCAGTAACCTCATCGTTATGTGATTCCCAAACTTGTTGGGTATCTGGTGTACCTTCAAAAATTACTCCACCACCATCAATTAACTTGATTTCAGCTGCTCCAAATTCAGGTGCAGGTGCAGGAGCAGCAACACCTCCGTAATATCCCGCCATAAATTGGTGTCCTGCACATATTCCCAATATTGGAATGTCTAATGTAAGATATTCTCCACAATTAGCTAATTCTCCAGAGATGCCTACACGTTCGGCGCCTCCTGAAAGAATTAGCCCATCTAATTCTCTCAACTCATTCAATGGAGTGTCATTTGGCAATATTTTCGTATCAACACCAAGATAGCGAAGCATTCTCCACTCTCTGTGTGTCCATTGGCCACCATTATCAATTACATCGACAACCAACCGTGGTTCCGTTTCACCCATGAATGCCCCCTCAACAGTCACTCCATCAATCTCGCGTTTGACTCAATTTCTAAGAATTGAGATATTGACGTTGCATTTCATGTTCAAGTCTTGTAAGATTTGAAGACACTGTTTCAAGATTTGAGCCAAAACCAAGAACAAATTTGTTTCGAATAATAATCGCTGGCCCACCAATTTGATTCACTGCTTCTTTAATCTCTGAAATCATGTTATCTTGACTTCCATCATCAATGATTGCTATTCGGCCCAGACCAATGTTATTTGCATCCAGAACAAATGAGTCTTCGTGACTAGATGAGGCAAGTGTCCATGGACAGTGGGCCAATATTGCTGCTGCTTTTCCAGGGTTATTTAGGGAATGTTGAGCCAATAAAACAAATATCAAAGGATGATTATCTGGTGCATGAGATGATGAATTCATCCCTATGTGGGATGAAATGATATCATCCAATACAATATTGGAAAGTACAGTGTTTCGCTTCGTCATATGAACGATTCCTGGAGATTCAGGATCTAATTGTGCTAAAATTCCACCATGTGATCGAATGAGGCTGTCCATGTGAATTCGTGTTCCTATTTGTAAAAATGAATTGAGAATTGTGGGATGGATTTCTGTGATTGGGGCTGAGGGAGTAATTTGGTTATTGGATGGCGGTGATATTGGGGTCGTTACTTGTTGAATCATCTCTGAAATTTCTGGTTCTTCTTCTGAAGTCGGAGAAACTGGAATTTGAGAAATTTTAGGGGTATTGAAAAGTCCAGAACCACCCATGGATGGGCGTGCACGACCACGCGAAGGAGTGTGTGAAGGTGTGGGCGCAGGGGGGTCGGAGTCTTCGCTCATGATTTTCCTATTTAGCAAGCCGATTATATACAGGTTGGCCTTGGCAAAGGTGCCTGCCCCGATGGTGTAGTGGCCTATCATGCAGCCCTGTCGAGGCTGCGACCCGGGTTCAAATCCCGGTCGGGGCGCCACATAATCGCATCCAATAACCCACCATATCGTGAGAAGGAGCGTATTGTTTTCTTACCTTGATTTTGATATTATGAGTGGTTGTTCTACCACTTGAAATGGAAATCAATCGATTAGGAAGGTCTTCAACCTCATCATGAGGTAAGATACTCCATCCTCGAACCAAAGAAGGTGTTTCTGTTTTCAATAAAGGAATCAGTGAGGGTAAGTGATTCAAAGACATATGTGGCAAATTTACCAATAACACATCCCATTGCCCAAGTTGGGCATTATCGGATGGAATTTTTTGTGCATCCATGTTACCAACCAAAACCTTGGGAGTAATTTGCATTAAGCCATCAATATTTTTTGGAGGTTGTATCGATTGTAGTGGTGGTATATTTTTGAAAATATAGGGGATGCAATTTGGATTCAAATCGTTAGCTAATATTGTAGATGAGAGGTCTTTTTGGGCACAGATATGTGCTAATGCCGGTCCAACACCACAATATGGATCGCAAATAGCAAGTGGGCGGTTCAATTCTTTTTTGAAATCCTGAAGTATTCGTATTGTTTCGAGTCTTTCTGTTTCTAGTTTAGATGAAAAATATACTTTTGCAGGATTCAGTTTTATGTGTAGACCACTCTCTCTTATTGTGGTATCAGTGTGAAGTAATTCTGAAGAAAGTGATTCCAATTCATTACCCAAAATAATTCGATCAGTGCGTACCGCTGCAATCTCTAAATCTCTTACTCGGTATTCTCCTTGGACTCCATAATCAAAAGCAAGTACTCGAATTCGAGGGTGCGCTTGCATTTTTGCCCGAATTAACGAATCTATATTCTGCGGGATATTTCCTGAAAATCGTTGGGCGGGTTGAATCAATACATCTCCAACAATTTCATGGCCACGCGCCCACCCATCATCTAATTCTGATAGCCCGAGGCCTCCTACTTCTTCCTCAAATATTTCTTGCCAAGATTTTGATCTAGTTATTGGAAAAGGTGTTGTTGAAATTATTTCTCCAACAAAATCATCAGGAATGTCGTTTGGTGCATCGAAATTAAGTGGAATCAATATATTTTCTTCTGAGCCAGGATGAATGCGATAATCATTTGAAATCCAGCCATTTTGTCTCAATTTTTCTATTGTTTCTTGAGCGCGGACAGACGGTACGCTGAAATGACGCATGGGGCCCATCCGAACCAGTAGCGATACTGACTTGACGATGACGGAGGCGATTGGATGGAAAAAACAGGATTGTCATTAATTGGAATTGGTCCTGGGAATCTAGATTTAATGACCAAGCAAGCAGTAGAAGTGTCTCAATCTGCCGATATTCGATTTCTTGAAGGATATACTAGTTCATTACCAACAGAAAGCCAAAAAGAATTGGAAAATATGGTTGGAGAATGGTCTATGTTAATGCGGCCAATGATGGAGGCGGCAGATGAAATTCTTAAAATTGCAGAAAACAAAAAGGTTGCAATCATGGTTATTGGTGATCCAATGATTGCAACAACACATATTGATATTCGATTGAGATGTTTAGAACGTGGAATTAATTTCAACTATATTCCAGGAATTTCAGCTATCTCACTTGCAATCTCGACTAGTGGTCTACAATCTTACAGATTTGGTAGACAAATTACAATTACTTACCAATATGGAGAATATCTTCCGATTTCTCCACTGATTCAAATGGTTGAAAATAGATCTAGAGGTTTGCATACACTAGCATTGCTAGATTTAGATCCAACCGGTATGGGGGTAGAAATTCCTGTTCCGATGACGCCTGTAGAGGCGGGAAGAATATTGAAAGAAATGGCTAAAAAATCTGAAGAGAATGTAGACGATATTGAGTCGTGGAACGTATTGGTATGTTCTGATTTGGGCACATTTTCAGAACGGATTATTGCGACTACCGTTGGGGAATTATGTAATATTCATGGAGGAAGAATTCATTCCTTAATTATCCCATCTGAAATGCATGAAATGGAAAATTTAGCATTTAATTCTTGGAAAATTCATTCGTAGGAGTGAAACCTCATCACTAATTCCGAGAGACGATGGCGGGCCCAGCCAATGTTCGATTTCCCGGCGAGGATAAGCGTCGAAAAGTTAAGATGCGGGGCATAAAGAAGGCATCAGATACAATCCAAAAAAGATTGAAGGCAAATTTATCTGAATTGTTGGAGGAGCCCGAGAAAATTATTCCAACTAGACATGAAAATGCTGAATTTCCTAGACGAGACCTATTGAAAAAAACTGTAAAAGAAATGGAAAAGGTGATCAATAAAAGAAATAATCATCGGTGGTTGCAAAAAAGAATGAGTAAGCGAAGGGGGAATGTTCAGGCTAGAGCTTTAGCTGGTTCGTTGGCCGCTGCTCATGAGGAAAATATCGATACTGTTTCAATTTTTCAAAATCCGGCATATGGTAAGCATTCATTTCTGAGAAGAGGTTTGGCCGCACCGTCGGATCTTGCATCAATTCAAAATCAAAATGATGTTCCTTTGCGTTTGTTACTTTGGAGAGAACATGCGAAAGCAGGGCTCTGGTTTTTCGGTGGTAGAAATCAAACAGTATGTACAGGTGTAAGTCCAATTTTGCCGAAAGGGTGGGTTGCTTCATGTTTGAAAGGTAATCCAATCAAATTACTAAATGAAAAGGACGAAGAAAAAATTTGGAGAACAAAGGGGTTGGATATTGAAACCATCAAAGAAAATACTCCTACAGATGAAGGATGGGTGCGTTTGAATTTCAATAATGGAATCACATTGGGAATTGGTGCTTCTCAATTCAAAGCTGCTGATGCTGGCTTTGTTGGACATCTATCATTACGAATGTTGCCACCCAAACTGCTTCGTATTGCACACGTTGATTGGATGTGGGTTCCAAAGGGATGGCCGGAAGATCGTGAATTGCCTCAAGCAACAGGGGATGCTGTAGATGCAATATTAGAGGCATGGTCAGATTTACAAATTACAGACAAAAATTTGGTTGAGAAATTGAAAGGGGCAGTGGCTTCATCCATTGATGAGGGGTTCGTTCTTTTCGATCAATGGTTCGAAGAAATCGAAGAGGGTGTAAAGGCAATTGATGGAACGGATTTGGAAAGGATGGCCATTAAAACTGCAATAGACGGGGTTGATTCTGGCCTACATGTTCGAAGAGATGGGGTGGTTTTGGATTCACCTGATGATGTTGTTAGAATTGAAATGAAAGCGGGGCATGAAATTTTGAGTGTTTTATGGCCAGATTATGGCCACATAATTTTAGCAGATATGTTTGGAATTCAGGGTGAAGATGCAGACAAATTACATTCTACTCAAATGAAAAGAATGCAAGGATTCAACGCATTCTTGAAAAATATTGATTCTCAAAGGAAAACAAAAGCAAAATTGGATGTTCTGCCTTGGTTAAATGAAGATTTACCATCGCCATTGGATTTTGCTCATAAGTTAGTATGTAAGGCCCATGCAGATGGATTTGGGGCGACGACAAGTATGGTTCGAAAACGTTCAGATGTCAATGAGTCAGCAATTGGTTGGGCATGGTTATCTGCGCATGAAAAATCTGAATCTGAAGCGTGGAGATTTGATGAAATGGCTAGAGATAAAGGCGGAGATTGGAGTCGTTCAATTCGTAAGCTATGGGATGAAAGTGTGAAATTAATTGAAGGTGAAGGAAGTAAAGAGAAATATGCTGAAGCCATGAAATCGTTAGCAGAAACTATGGGAAATACTGCTGAATTGCCAGGTATTGAATAGAATTCTAAACATCAGTTAATACATCCAAAGTTATTCGTGATGATATGAGCAGAGCGGTCTTTGTATTGTTCTGTCTCATAGTGTTGGTATCTACAACTCCTGTGGCTTTGGGAGAAATACAAGAAGAAGGAGAAGTAGTTGTTGTAACAGTAGATAGTACTAGATTCCGTTTTACTCCTGATACAATTACAATACAAGAAGGAGATTCTGTCCGCTTTTTTTGGGAAGAAGATCCTTGGGAACCAGCACATAATGCAGTAGAAGAAAATGGGTTATTCGACTCTGGAGAACCAGAAAGAAATGTAAATTATACATATACATTCCAAATTGGAGAAAATGGAACCTATCAGTATGTTTGTGAGCCTCATGAAGAAGTGGGAATGATAGGAACGATAATTGTTGAACCTTTATCAATAAATGATGATGAAAATGAGACTCAAATTGAAGATGAGGAAAATCAGTCTTCTGGTATTGAAGTCGGAGAAGGAACCATTCCACTCGTGTTATTTTCAGCCTGGTTCCTTGGAGCAATAGCATTTGTTGGATTCATTGCACTTAATCGTGAACGATTTCAATTGGGTGTAGTATTGGAGGATGACATTGAATCTATTGAAGAGGGGGATTCATCATCTAAAGGTAAAACATTAGTCGATAGTTATCGGGCAAGGGTATTCACCTTGTGTGCTTTGTATGTTGCACAAGGAATTCCTTGGGGATTCATTACTGTCACTTTTGTGACTTTTCTTGCAGCACGTGGAGTGGGTGCCGGTGAACTTGCAGGATTACTGACTTTGGGCACATTACCATGGTCAGTCAAATTCCTTTGGGGGCCTATTATCGATCGATATCAAATGGCCGATTATGGTCGTAGACGGCCTTGGATTCTTCTCGCACAAACGGGAATGGTTCTCATGCTCTTTGCAATGTTATTTGTTCCTGAACCAGCCAGTAATGTGCATATCATTGCCATGATGTTCCTAATTTACAATATTTTTACTTCATTGCAAGATGTAAGTACAGACGCGTTAGCAGTAGATGTGTTAAAGCCCCACGAAATGGAGAAAGTAAATTCCTACATGTTTACTTCAAAGACATTGGGTGGTGCAATTGGAGGAGCAGGGCTTGGAACAATCATTGTCTTTACTGGATTTAAGGGGGCTATTCTGTTACAAATTCCTATCTTACTAGGAATAATGCTTGCACCGCTGTTAATGACTGAACGGCCAGGAGAGAAGCGTTTTCCGTGGGACATAAGCGAAAATTCTCGAATGGATTCAAACGAAATTACCTCTGAAGAACATGATGCAAATGCAGTTAACGATAGTTTTGCAGTTATCTTTAACAAAATTCGTACTGCATTCAGTCTTCGGTCTGCTAGATTGAGTGTGATTTTGAGTCTTAGTGTATCGCTGTCTTTCCTACTAATCCCCGTTCTTCCGCTTCTTTTCGTTCTAGAACTCGGTTGGACAGAAGCGGAATTTAATGCTACTCGAGGAGGATGGATTCTGGTTGTAACAATGATTGGTTATCTAGTTGGAGGGCAACTAGGAAGGCGATTTGGAGGGAAATCTGTAATCATATATGGCGCATTTGCAACTGCATTATGCACTTCTCTTTGGGGTATTTCAGGGGGCTTTTGGGATAATGCAACATGGATGGTGGGCATCTGGTCATTACGTAGCTTTGGATGGTCCGTTGTGATGATCAATATCTATTCACTTGTGATGAAGGTCACTTGGGGCGAAGTTGGTGGAACTCAATTTACTGGTTATATGGCAATGATGAATCTCTCGGCGATTATTGGATATCAGTTGACTGGTCCATTAGCTAGTCGCTTCGATTACCAAACCCTGTTACTAATTGGAGCGGTACTTGAGACATTGGTGATACTTACTGCACTATGGATTGATCCAGATGAAACACGAAGAACATTGGATGATTCAGCATCGATTCCAATGCTGGCTGAAATTGTGGATTAAATTGGTCATTGTTAACCATCTAAAGCGCTGCAAATATCTGACCAGAGATCTTCTATGTCTTCAAGACCAACACTTAATCGAACAAAACCAGGATCTATTCCCGAGGCTAATCTAACATCCAATGGAACAAACATGTGAGAGGATGTTGCTGGTACTTCGATTAGAGATTCAACGCCACCGAGACTAGTTGCTTCAAAAATAATCGACAATCTGGACATGAATTTCATGGCTTCTTGATCATCTCCCTTTATGGTGAATGCCAACATTCCTGTTCCATTGGGCATGATTCTTTGGGCAACCTCATAATCTGGATGATTAGGTAATGAGGGATGAATGACATTCTCTATTTGAGGGTGATTCGCTAACCTTCGAGCTAATTCTGCTGCATTTGATGCATGAGTTGGCATACGTACACCCAATGTCTTGATTCCGCGTTCCAATAAGAAGCAAGCATGTGGATCTGCAGAACCACCAAAGTGAACTTTCTTAGAGAATACTTTGGAAATTAATTCCTTTTCTCCAACGACTGCTCCACCAATATGATCAGAATGCCCATTGAGGAATTTCGTGGTACTGTGAATAACTAAATGGTGACCCATTGAAATTGGTTGAACCGCCCAAGGTGATGTGAATGTATTGTCTACAACTGAAATCAAATTATGGCGGTTGGCGATATCTGCTATTGCTTCTAAATCACATACCTTTAGTGTTGGATTGGTCAATGATTCACTATACAACATCTTGGTATTCGATTGAATTGCAGCTTCGTACGAAGCAGGGTCTCGAATGTCTGCCATTGTAACTTCTATTCCAAAACGTGGTAAATCCTCAGTCATTAGGCCATATGTTCCACCATATACATCTGGAGATGCTACAATATGATCTCCTTTCGATAGTAGGCCAAGTAAGACAGTCGAAATTGCAGCCATACCACTTGAGAAAATTTCTCCATCTTCAGCTCCTTCTAATGTGGCTATTTTTTTGGCAACTGCTTCTGAATTCACTGATGAAATTCGAGCATAGAGTAGTGTGTGTTGAGCGCCTGCTGCCCAACCTGCATAACGCTCTTCGTTGAGTCGATATGTGGATGAAAGATACACTGGAGTATTTACTGCCCCGTCTGCTTGATATGTACCCGAATGAATAGAATTCGTGGAGAGATTCATGTCGTCGTCCATACGCTCACCAATACTTCGATTGTTAAGCGACTCATGAACAAATCGTATGTATTGTTTTTCTCTCTAGTAATTTGTGAATTGATTCTATCTTTTACAAAATTCAATTGTAAGAGGTTGTGGTTGGTTTGACCAATGCACAAGAAATCCACCATGTTTTGTCATCATTGAACCTTAAGAGAAGAGTGTTGTCAGATTCGTCGATTCGATCGATGGTGGCGATATCGTCATCTTTTGCAAAGGGTGGCCATCCTGGACCGTTCAGAAATGCAGGTGCTGTTTCTATTTTCTGTACTTCCATTCCAACCTCAAATTCGCCCAGTTCAGATTCTGAATCGTTTCCTTCTTCAATGGTTTCCAATATTGTATTCATTGCTGGTTCAGAAAGACGATTTGTGTTGTATAGTCCTTTGATAACATCTTTTTTGATAGACGTTTCCAACTCCATTAATTTCTTGAAGCCATGGTGTTCAATTGTATCCTCTTCCTTATCCAATTTGAAGCGAAATGCATCGAATACTTTCGGGTCCATTTTGTTGGTTAATTCATCTTGTTGATTGCTCAATGTGTGTGCAAAACCAGTGTAAATCATTGGCCAAAGTGTCTTGTTCGGGAGGGTCAAAACGGTATCAATAAGAGAAAGATTGCCATTTTCTGAAAAGGGTAAATTATCAACTGAATGTAACGTGATGTCTTCAATAATTGACGCTTGAAGAATTTTGGATAATGACCACGGTTGTTCTCCGAGTTCATGTTCTATTTCGTGTGCTAACTCAATCAATGAAGTCATTGCTTCATCGATGGCTAATTTTCTCTCTAGTGTCTTTTTCCAATCCCATGACCATGCCATAACGTGTTATTTTGTTCACAGTATTTCAAGGCGTATTTTGGGATTGGTTATTGCCACGTGAAATTTTTTTCCTGAGGTGATTTCCTGAATACCCCACTAATGCAATGACTAGAAAAAGAGCAAGGATCGGGAGTAATATCGCAAGAATTGTACAGAAAAGACATGCTCCTGCTTCTACAGTCGAAACAACTGGGTTGCCCAATCCTCCCGTTGTGGCCGTTGAAACTGCTCTCGTTGCAACCGTACCAACTTGAACAACTCCAGAAACGCTTCCACCTGCAATTATTGATACACCCCATTGTATCATCGGGTTTGAATCAGAAAGCGTTGAAGACATCATCAAAACTCCAGCTAAAACTGCAGCCGGAGATGCTATTGTATCCAAAAGATTGTCAATCCAAGGAACATAATATCCTAGTATCTCGATTACCATAGCAGCTCCAAGTATTACAAGGCCTAAGTCAGAGGCCATCCACCCACTAAATCCAGTCATCTCTATCGGGATCGGTAACATATCAAATCGAAGAGATAAGCCATATGCAAATGGTGGTATGAATACTCGAAAACCACTGGCTGCCGCTAAACCAAGTCCAAGAGAGATGGCCATTAATGTCTCAATTTCATTCACTTTATTGCCTCCTTAACCCATTTTGAGTAGTTTTCATTAGAATTAACTGCACTCCAAATAATTTGAGGGGTATCGTAGGGGTGAACAGATTCAATCGATTGAATTAATTGTGTAATAACAGAAATATCTGTAGTGATTGAAATGCGCCATTCTTCTTCTGAATTTGCTTGCCCCTCCCAATAATACATTGAACGGATTTTATCTATCTGAACACAAGCCACAATACCCTCAGTAAGAAAAGCGTGTGCCCATTCACCAACTTCAAATTCTTTCCATGAAATTGGTAATGTGGTTGAAACTTTGACTACAGACATGATTCTTGATGTATGCTTCCTCGGATTCAATCTATCGCCATAGGGATGGTTCAAGTCCCGAATGTGGGCTTAACGCGCCATGGCGATAGATTGGACGGTGCCTATCGACACGGGAGAGACCCCTGTTGATGGTGAAAAATTCGACATAATCGTCGTCGGCGGGGGCCCCGGTGGTTCTGCTGCTGCTGCATATGCTGCAATGGATGGGAACAAAGTATTGTTGATCGAAAAAGATGTTTGGCCTAGAGACAAAATCTGTGGTGATGCTGTAGGTGGAAAATCACTGAGACACGTGAAGGAATTAGGGGTCAAAGAAATGATTGAGCAGACACCTCATTTCAGAGTTACTGGAATGTTATTCAGTAGTTCAAACGGTCAAAATGTTACAATCTCTCTACCTAAAGAAGATGTGGAACGGAGGGAAGCGGGATATGCCCTCCCTAGGATTCAATTTGATTATATGATGTTTAAGCGTGCTACTGATTTAGTAATTTCAAGTGGTGGCAAGGTAGTTCAAGGAACAAAGGTAATTGAAGTCACTCATGATTCGGAGAATCAGCACAGAATTACTGGTGTTGTGATTGAGGGGGGTTCTGTAACTTCTCACACAGCGCCATTAGTCATTGGAGCGGGGGGGTGGCGATGCCCTGTTGCTCAAAAAATTGTAAATGAATTACATGGTGAAGATATGAGAGATGATCAACATATGTGTGGAGCCTATCGGGAATATTGGACGGGTGTGAAAGATGTTGGAGATGAAGAAGGAGCCATTGAGCTTCATTTTGTTGATGATGTAATTCCTGGATATTGGTGGATTTTCCCTGTGCAAAAAGGAATGGTTAATGTTGGAATTGGAATGGTTATTTCTGAGCAACGCAAGCAAAAAGGAGTGAAGAAATCATTGAAAAAACTTCAGCAGCATCTAATTCATGAGCATCCCCTTTTCAAAGAAAGATTTGCTGATGCAACGATGGTAGAAGGAAGTGGGAAGGGATGGCAACTTCCATTTGGTAGCCCAAGAAAGGGACAGAAATTACAGCCTCGAAGAACTGCAATGGCAGGAGCTATGTGTATAGGTGATGCTGCAAGTTTAGTCGACCCATTTAGTGGAGAGGGAGTTGGGAATGCGTTGTTATCGGCAAAGTTAGCGGTCTCTCTTTTTGATTCATCAAAACACGCTTCGGGTTTTCCAGAAGATCTTGCTCAAGAATATATGGTGAAATTGTGGGAAGCTTTGGGTCCTGAATTAAGTAATTCATTCAAAATTCAAAAAATTGTGAAAAGAAAACGTTTGATGAACATGTTTGTTAGAAAGGCTGCAAAACGTCCAGCACTACAAGATGCTCTGACAGATGCTTTGGCTTCAAAGGAAGCGCAGAAAAAACTCCACAGTCCTTTGTGGTTAATTCGTAATATTATCTTGTGATGATTGCTATGGATGAAAATTTGAATGGGATCAAAATAGTACTATTGGATTTAGATGGGACGATATATTTGGGGGGAGTGCCTATCCCTGGTGCGCTAAAATTTTTGCAACGATGTGAACAAAGAGGTGTCAAAACCATTTTTCTATCCAATAATTCAAGTAAATCTGTAAAACAATATCTTGCTAAATTAAATTCAATTGGCATAAATACTGTAGCAGACAATATTCTTCTTTCAACACATGATTGTATTCAATGGTTGAAGGAAAGGGGGTGGAACAAAGTGTATTGTCTTGGAACTGAAGGAATGAAAGAAATGATGGAAAAAGAAGGGATTCAGTGTCTAACCGATGATGTCGATTGTGTGGTATTGGGATATGATACTGAGCTAACATATCAAAAACTCAGCCAAGCAACAATACTGCTTCATCAACAAATTCCATTGGTTGCAACTCACCCAGACATTGTGTGCCCAAGTGAAAATGGTGGTTTACCAGATGTTGGTGCAATTCTCAAAATGATTGATGCGACCACAGGAGTACAACCAGTAGTAATTACTGGAAAACCAAGAGCGGAAATGATTCTTGGCCGTTTAGAAAAGGAAGGTGTTTCTGTTTCAGAAGTGGCAATGATTGGAGATCGCCTCTATACAGATATGGAAATGGCAAAGGCTGCTGGTGTTACTAGTGTCTTGGTGTTGAGTGGGGAAGCAACTCAAACAGATCTGGAAAATTATGGGTGGTATCCTGATGTTGTTGTTGATTCTGTAGGGATGCTTTTTCCAGATTCGGCGTAAGTGTTTGTAGTTAGAAATCAAGGGCCAAGGTGCTTAGATACCAGTGCACTTCAATACCTTCCTAACATAATTTTACTCGTGGCATCAAATTGGGATGAATCAGATGGGTCTGATTGTGATTTGATGTCTCTCCCTAAATGTAGAGAAGAGCCGGTTCTTCCTTCTGAAAAAATTGTTATTGAACGAATGGAAGAAAGTGGGGTTCTGATAGATGTAAATGTGAAAAATGCGATGATTGCATCCAGTCGGGATTTGGCACTTTGGCCCCTACCAAAGGAACTAGGGATTCCATGTTTGGCTTCCTCTGCGTTGACTCTTCCTTGGTGGAAGTATGCTGATGAAAGAGGTGCTCTTTTACCAAGCCATTATGAGACTGTTCAGATTATGCAAATGTTGCAAATGGAAAGGGGTGCAAAAGTACTGCTGATTGGACCAAGAGGGAGTTGGTGGACTGAATTAATTCTACATCTTGGGGCGTCAGAAATACAAATTATTGAAGCAGATGATGAAAGAAGAGAATTCTTAGAAAATAATTGGATAGATCGTGGTTTGGATATCCTTTCTCATGATTTGGGTTGTAGAGTAGAATTTTTTGGGATTGATCGTGTAAAAATCT
>CETU01014768.1_pt1 | contig 13736 bp, 10 predicted proteins | sample 356531 | NCBI WGS metagenome assembly CETU01 (sample SAMEA2623488, study PRJEB7988) | marine metagenome | isolation source: saline water (ENVO:00002010), including
GATGCTCGGCGAAAGGAGGTTGCGGACTTAGTGACTCCAATCAAGGATAGTTTGGAGAAATTGCAAGCATCGACAGACAAGATGGAGAAGGAACGCGAGGGAGCTTACCAGGGGTTGAAGCGGACCGTCGAAGGACTGAGCAAACAAACTACTGATTTGCGAGATACCAATGTCAAACTCTCGACTGCATTAAGAGGGTCTAGCAAATCTAGAGGAGACTGGGGGCAAATTTCACTCAGAAATGTAGCAGAGTCGGCTGGAATGACTGAACATTGTGATTTTGATGTTGAGGTCACTTTAGCTTCTGGCGCAGGTGGTGGTCGAGTCGATATGGTCGCTAAAATTCCAGACGGTGGAAACATTCCGATTGATGCTAAGGTACCTCTAGCAGCTTATTGGGATGGCCTCGACCTCGAAGACCCTGATGCTAGGAAAAAGAAAATGCAAGAGCATGCGAAATCTCTGAAAGTTCACATCGATGCTCTTGTGAAAAGAGATTATCCCAGTTTAATGGGTGGTTCTGATTTCACGGTCATGTACATTCCCGCACCTCCAATACTTGCAGCAGCATTCGAAATTGATCCAACTCTGCAAGAGTACGCTTTCAGGAAAAATATCCTAATTACAACTCCTGTAGAATTGCTCGGATTATTACGAACGGTTAGCGTATACTGGCAACAACAATCGATGGCTGAGAATGCGCAAGAAATTCAGCAGGCCGCTCGAGAATTATACGAGCGTTCTGCGAAATTTGGAGAGGATTTAGCAAAGATTGGACGCGGACTAAATACCGCAACTAATGCTTACAATTCAGCAGTTGGCTCCTACGATCGAAGAGTTATTCCTGCTGGCCGTAGGCTTGAAAATCTCCGAGTGGCTGACAATACTGCAAGAAAATTGGAAGTTATTGAGACAGTTGATGGGACTGCTCGAATTCCAGAGAACACAGGTAGCGTAGAAGAGGAGGAATGATGTCCTAGGTCTGCACCGGCGGACCATGATTGACTGGGGCTCTCACGATTTCCATCCAGTTGTCGATATACCAGAAGATTACACTGTCCTCGATTTATCAGGAGGAACTTGGACTCCTCCCAAAACTGATTATAGTGTTGGGAAGTACGATGAATTGAGGCCGGGATTATATTCAACTGAACTATTTTCAGGAGAGCGCTTTCTACACATGGGGGTAGATATCGGAGCGCCAGTCGGAACTCCCTGTATGGCATTCGCCGAGGGTGAGATCTCTCATTTTGGATACAATGCAGCCGATGGAGACTATGGTCACGTTGTAATTACCAAGCATATCTTGGATGGAACAAAAATTTGGGCACTTTATGGCCATCTTGATTCGGCTTCAATAGAGGGTAAATCGGTAGGTCAGAAGGTTAATTCTGGTGATGTAATATGTTGGATGGGCGCCCATCATGAAAATGGTGGTTGGGAACCTCACCTACACTTTCAATTGTCATATCAAGAGCCAGAAACTCATGATATGCCAGGAGTTGTAGCGCCTAGAGATCGAGAAGAGGCTTTGCAAATTTATCCCGACCCCAGATTGGTTCTAGGTGACCTCTACTAAACTGTGGAAAGATATGTTTTGAGGCCATCAATTGCAGTCATTTCAGATGGGTCAATACCATTCATAACTGCCAATGCAATACTTACCCAATCAGTTATGTGTGCTGCGAAAAGAAGACTCTCAAGTAGGTTTTCACCCTCGCAATCAAGTAACCAAGAATCACCCGGTTGGAGATTTTCCATCATATAGTTCATGCGCGCACGCACGCGTGGATGAGTGTGCGGGCTTGCGAGGTATAGCAATGCTTGAGATGATGAGTTTCTATTCCAAGCCACTATCTCATTATGATTCATTTCAGGCAATTCAACAGGACGGGAAAACATCTCCGAATTCTCATTAATCTGGTTGGTAAATCGAATACCGACCGATGACATTTCACTCGCCGAAACGATGGCGATTTCCTTGTCTGAGAATTTTGATGCCATACTAGATACTCTACCATCACCACCAACTAAATCTGCAGATTCAGAAATTGTCGCTAGGCGACCAATCATTTGGTTAATTTGTTCATCAGAAGGTTTCGGAAGAATACCTAGAGCCCAACAGATTGATAGTTGACTACCAAAAATATGTCCAAATGCCGATCTTGGCATTTGCCCACTTGGAACCGTTATACAAATCGATTCTTCACTTTCAGAAAGCATCTCTTCTAGATTTCCACCAGAGCAAATGCCTATCACAACCCCTCCTTCTTCCAGAGCTTTGCTTACACCATCCAAAGTCTCCTCTGTATTGCCCGAATATGATGTCGCTAAAACTAGCCAATCGGGCCCCCACCAAGACGGTAGACCATAGTTATTCCAAACTACAAATGGAAGACCTCCTGAATCATCGGCTAGAGTAGACAGAAACATACCCCCTGCTCCAGAACCGCCCATTCCTAAGCAGACAACTCCACTCCAATCCATGTCTGCCTCGATTTCTATCTCGGCAGATATTGCTGCATTCAGGTCATCAACAAATTTTCTGGTAAATCCGGCCATATCCGATTTGTCGTATTTGGCAAGAAGTGATTGAAAATCCAAATCCAAGATACTCACTCCTCTCCCCTGTGTCCTGGTAAAGCCAACCATGAGTCGTCTATGAAAGCAATTCGTAGATTTGGCAAAGACGAATCATTATCGTAAGGTAAAGCGACAGTCACAACTCGGTAGTCATTGGGGTCCATGACTTCAGCTCCTGAACTATCTCTGTTCAGAATATCGACGATGAATTGGTCGTCGGATTTACTAACTACAGTAGCCTTCTCCATATCTCTCCAAGTCACCCCTGTTCGTTCATTGCGATCTAATCGTCTGATTTTTGGACCATCCTTCTGCCAAGCTGAAACTAACCAGTATTCCCTTTTTAGACGGATTACATCTCCGAGCCCATAAGCCGGTTTTCTGTAGGAAAGAGTCAGTCGTGTCACTTCAGAACCCTCCCTCATACCAACCAAAGTTGAGGTCTCTTTTGTCGTTCCTCCAAACCTTCGAACAAGCCTTCGAGCCCAAGTTCTTGCAAGGGCTTTCGACCCGAGTTGCAGATCCCAACCTCCTGTAACTGGTCCTTCTTTGGTTACGAAAAACATCGGGTCTGATTCTAATTCATCGAGTAACTCATCCAAGGTTCCTCTAAGATCCTTTAATTCCTCCTCAGATAATCTACGCCCTGCACTCCTTAGTTGCATTGTTGCCTCAAAATACGCACCTGCTTTTCTCGTGCATGAAGGGCAAACTGCGTTACTTGTTTGCAATAGTACTTCATGCTGGTCTTCAAATTTGTATCCTTCTAATTCACCATCAACAGTAACGTGAAGCCTTGCAGTCCTATCATCTATCGGCTGATATGCCATATCAACAGTTACTGCTGTGGCTCCTTCTGTAACTCCAAGGTTTTCCCGGAGCCGTAATTCACCCAATTCTTCGTCTTCAATTCTTACCCATCGCTTCTCTACTTCATGCATTCCACACTTTGCACAGCGATGTTGTTGAATTCGCTCGGACACCTGAGAAAAAACCGTTCTTGTTCTAAGACAATTTTCGCAAAGACGTTCAGATGTTAGAGGCGGAGGGGAGCCACATGCGATACAAAACGCTGCGCCATCCATGTTGCTCCCTCGTTATCCGGCAAGCCTACCCCGTTTGAATGGTTGGTGAGCCGGTCGTATGCTAATTCGGCCCACTTTGGGGCCGAAACAAGAAGAAATTAGAATTATTCTTCCTCATTAGGCCTTGATTGCTTATCGGAAAGTGAATCTAATTCTGTCTCTAAATTAGAAATTGATGTGAGCAATTCGCGACTAAACCAAATTACTAAGCCAAGCATAATTGCATAGGCTATGTATGCTTCAACAATTCCGCTCAAGATATCGACTCCTGATCTAGCTCATTCTTTCTTGCAGAGACCTCTGCAGCAAGGCGGTATCGCTTGTTTGAAAGCAATAGTAAACCCATGAATAGAATACACATTATACCAAAACTAATCAATAAGAATGAGCGAATTTCTGGACTCATTCCTACTGATTCAGTTGACTCGACGACTAAAACCTCAGGATGGGTGGTTTCCCACCAAGTGGTTGCACCAGCGGTAATCGGAACCAAAGCGAACCCGAATAATCCGATTGCAGAAAGAGTGTCTCGATTTTGTTGTGTGTCGGGTTGAGATTGACGAGAATATAGTAGGAACAGGGCAACTGCGGTCAGTAGGGCAAAGGAATTCAACCTCATATCACCCCAATCCCAAGGCCGATTCCATTCTGCAGAAGCCCAAATTGGCCCTGAAGTAATTACTCCTAATCCGAATATAACACCTAGGTCTGACCCACTCTGAAAGTAAACCCAAGCATCCTCACTGCGCTTAAGATACCACATCAATGAGCCATAAAAGAGAACACTGAAAGATAAGAATGAACACCAAGCGAATGGCACGTGAAGATAGAGAATTCTGTATGCTTCAGGAGCCTCCCAGCAGCCTCCTTCAGTACATGGCTTCAAACCCGGAGCAAACTCTAATCCAAGTACTGAAACAAAAACAATACCCGCAAGCCCCAGATATGTCAAAGCATAACCTGAATCACGAAAATTCATTTCCTCACCATTTAATCTTCAGGGATTATGACTGCCATCGCCCACAAAAATACCACTGTTAACCATGCTATGGCAATGTCTGCAAATGGTTCACCTAGAGCCAATTTAAAACTCATACCATTACTCATTATCGAAGTCAGAGCACTAGTCATTTGCAGGAACGGCCAGATTAAGACTAGTTGCAATAAACTTCCCGCTACCGCGCCGGATCTCGTAAGATCTGATACCATCAGATGCAAAGCCGAAGCGGCCACACTCAAGTCGATGAGTACAAATGCAAATAGCCAAAGCCAGAGCAAAACATTAGAATTCATGGTTGAACTGATATCACCTGCAATAACGTACCAAGACAGGTAAATTATCGGCAATGGGAGAACCAGAGAGACTCCCATTATGGAAAACCAACCCCTTGAGCGGGCACCAGTCATAGCCCGCCACCAATCGCCCGCTCTCTCTTCAGAGAGTCGTTTGATAATGGCGGGAGTTACGATAGCTGTGATGAAGGCGGGGGTTAGAGTTAGAGCGGCCAATAAATCGTAATTTTCACTACTTCGAACGATGTCAGTAGACAGTGTATAGGCTAGCAATAAGGCGACCAATGCTGGAACTCCACGTCCAATCGTATCGATAGGGTTGCGGCTCTCAAGCCTCCAAGCCCAAGCAACTAATTCTGTGTGCGATTGAGGGGAACAGGGCTCTGGAAGATTGGCATGTTCTAAGTTCGATTGCTGAACTTTGCTTGTCAATTCTGAGGTTTCACCAATAGTGACAATTCTGTCGCAAGCGGTAATGACCTCAGGGTCGTGAGTCGCAACTAGAATTCCATGACCCCTCTCTGCTAGGCCCCTTAACCACCCTAACAATAATGCTCTAGATGATTGATCAAGGCCCTCTGAAGGTTCATCAAGAAGCACAACTGATGGCTCAGAATTTAGTGCGACTGGAACAAGGGCGGATAGAACCGCAACTCTTCTCCGTAGACCACCAGAGAGTTTGCAAATTCTATCCTCTGCTCTATGCAAAAGACCCCAGTCGGAGAGGATTTGCTGCAATGCTTGTGAATTATCTGCCCGTCCAGCAACGCGGCAAGCACCACGAATTCTTTCGAATACTGTTTCGTCACCGGACATTCCCTCAGTTTGCAAACAAAGTCCGAACCCAGTGATATCCCCTCGCTGACCTTCAGAGTCTCTGACGGTAGTTTCGATATCTAGGTCATTTCTTAGAACTTGGCCCTGAGACATAGGGTGCAAACCTGCAAGAGATTCTAACAAAGTGGACTTACCTGATCCGTTTACCCCTAGTAAACCAACGACTTCCCCACCTGAGAGTGAAAAGTCAACACCTCGAAGCACCTTACGGGTGCCTCTGTCGACAACCAACCCGCGGGCTGAGAGCAAAGTACGCGCGCTCACGATATCCCCCACTAGCAGCCTGCGTTTGAGTGGTTCCATCGAAGTCCCTATGCACATGAGGGCTCTGTCGAGGCTCGAGGGAGAGGGCTGGCTGCTGCTGAATATGACCTTGTTTGGTCTGACCTAACCGGTTCTGATTGGGTCGCATTGGGCCTGTTTCTAGTAATCGCCATAGCTCCATATATAGTGGCTTGGAAACAAGAAACGAGTATAGCCCTAGCCACAGTTTTATCATTATTATTGGTAACCTTCTATCAAATGATTATCAACATGGGTTTCCTCGATTTTTCACTCGTTAACTCCCTTTCAATTATCCCGAAAATTGCAAATCATCCCGACCAAATCCATCGCTTCATCACCTCTGCTTGGCTTCATGGAAGTTGGCTACACATTCTCTCAAATATAGTGGTAATCGCTCTAGCGGGAGTTCCTCTAGAGCAAAGAATGGGGAAGCGGCGCTGGATATTGGTGTACTTTATTGGCCTATTAGGGGGTAATATAGCATGGGTGTTAACCCATCCTGATTCGATAAGCCCTACACTCGGAGCGAGTGGAGCCGCTTTCGGAATTCTTGGTGCTTACATGGCATGCTGGCCTAATGATAGAATAGAATTCCCACTATTGTTTTTCATCCGTGCCTGGCCGGTTTGGGGAATTGTAGCTTTCAGACTAGGTATTGAAGTCTGGAATATGTATCAAATCGAAGCGGGTCAATCAGTAACAAATGTAGCGCACATGGCCCATCTTGGAGGCTTTATGCTCGCTTGGATTTTAGCAAGGCCGATCGCAAGAGGTGCTCCATCCGAATTGGATGATTCTAGTGATATTTCCATCGCTGGGTCTACCGCCTCCAAGGCGGCGAGAGACGCAGCCACTGCAAAAATGGGCAGTCTTGAATCAGACCCTTGGTCGGAAGCGGGGGTTGGCTTGAAGGAGGAGGCCGCTAGAATACTCAAGAGACTTAGAGAAGAGGGAGACGAACTTGAAACTCGAAGAGCATGGTTAGAGGAACTTGCAGAACAGGTAATCTGCCCTGTTTGTGATGGAGAGGTTCATGCTGTAATTTCGGGACAGAACTGTACCTTGAAATGTGCTCATTCGAAAAATCACATTAACTGGCCATGAGGGCGCATAAGTGGCACCGTTACGGGTTCGCCTTATACCCCGAACATTACTGGCTCTACTTGTAGAGCCATGGCAGAGAAGCCACTAGACCTTAGGCCACTAGTGTTAGTGGTGATGATTCTAATCATGGATATGGGTGTTGGAGTATCTGCGTCTCCAATCGTTCAAAATGAAGAAATAATTAGCCAAGAAAGACCCGAAAATTGGCCTCCTGCCCTTATGTGTGGAGATGCAGAATGTGAACCAATCGATCGTTCAATTCGAGAACCCCCTTTCGATGCAGGATTCCCGGTGGAGGAAGAGGGTTGGTGGTTTGGCTATTGGTATGATTTGGACTCAAACGGAATGGATGATAGATTACAAAGAATCATCGCAGGCCAACGTCAATCAGTCTCCCCCACAGCAATTATTGGATTAGATGGAAAATCCACAGTCGCAATAGTCGTAGATTACGCTTGGCATCCCGGCAATAGCGATAAATCTGCATTAAAGGATGTTCTAGAGTCACATGGCTGGGATGAAGATGGATCTTGGTTCTTCGAGATGGATATTCTAGACAGTATAGTTCTAGACCATGTGCCAGTTAGTGCTTTAATCGAGATTTGGCAATTAGACGGAGTTGTCATGGTTGAGGAACAAAATGTAATTGTTCCATTTCTTGATACTGCCACCAGAGGCTCAAAGGTAAGAGATTCAGATCGTTATGATGAAACCATGCGAGATTTCGGTTACGATGGCTCAGGAGTTGTTATCGCGATTTTAGATACAGGAGTAGATAATGAGCATTTCTCACTAGATGACTTCTCTGACCAAAATGACGACAATGAGAATGATCCAGAAGATTTGCCAGATCCCAAATGGGTTGCTGGTTGTGATGCTACATCCCTCAATCAAAACGAATGCAATAATGAGGGGACTTATGACCCAGACGATGGGGATGGTCATGGAACTCATGTCGCTGGGATTGCCCTAGGGACGGGTGATTCTAGGCGAATAAATCAGGGATATGCGCCGGGGTCCTATCTAGTTGATGTCAAAGTAATGACCGATACAGGTGGAACAAATTCTGCTGCTACTTTGAAAGGGATAAATTGGGTAGTCGCGAACGTCGAAACCGACTGGGGGAACAATGATTCAAGCGAGGGAATACAAGTTATGTCCATGTCATTTGGAAGTCTTGGAGACCCAAATGGAGACGACCCCGGAGATAACGGATCAGCTGCTGATGCTAGGGCGGTCAATCAAGCAGCAGAGGCTGGAATTGTACCAGTTGCTGCCATTGGGAATGATGGGCGAAGAAGAGTAACATCAGTTGGTGCCGCAGATCAGGCAATTACAGTCGGAGCGATTGATGACAAGGACACCATAGACAGAGGGGATGATTCCATTGCTTCTTATTCCAATTCTGGGCCAAGACAAAGTGACGGAGATAGCGATGAAGATGAGGAATTGAAACCTGATGTAGTAGCACCGGGTTCTGACATGATGTCTGCAAGACACGCAGAATCCTCAAGTCAAATTCCAGGAACGCCAAAGCCCTTGGCCAAGGATAGCTATCACGAATTGAGTGGGACAAGTATGGCTTGTCCCGCGGTTGCTGGCTTGGTCGCGGTAATATTACAGATAAGTCAGGAAGAAGGACTTGATCTTGACCCTCAGGATGTTAAGGAAATACTAAGAGAAAATTCCGAGCCAAGGGGCGAGGCCTCAGAACCGGCTATTTCGGACACTTGGAATGACAAGTATGGGTTTGGAATAATTGATGGAAATAGAATTATTTCGGCATTACTTGGAGATGGTGGAGGCGGAGACCCAGGTGGAAATACAACAGAGCCCCCTCCGCCTGGCGAAGGCGATTGGTTAGTTTTTGAACGGCCCCTTGAAGATTCTTGGCTGGTTGAAGGGGAGACCTACTCAGTGAGAGGGCATGTTGATGATGAAGCCGAAACAAATGGTACCATCGAGGAGATTCAGGTCAAGATTGCTTATACTTACAAACCAGAAGGTTCACCAACTCAAGAAGAGATACTTGTAGATTGGCACACGGCTCAAGGAACTGTAAATTGGACTACAGAATTCACTATTCCGGATTTCGAAGAGGATGAGATTGATGCCTTGGAAATCAAAATCTCAGTACAGGCACGTAACGAATGGGATCAATGGAGTGACATACAAAAAAGAACCCATGAAATTGGCAGAGTCACACTTACTTTAGACAGTCCAAGTGGACAAAATTCAGTAGTAGGTGATGTGCAATTCGAAGGAGAATATGAAACCGTGAATGGAGGTACTATCCAATGGAGAATTGGAAAAGAAGATTGGGTAGATGCCCGAACCTATTTTGGTTCAGGAGGAACTACCGATATGTTCAGTTTTAATTGGGACTCGACTGAACATCCAGATGGCTCTCAACGTATTTCATTGCGCTTTGTTAGCGGAACTGGAGTACGTTCAGAAGAAGTCAGAGTGACATTAGAAATCGACAATCAACCCCCGGCTCCCGACTTGATGTTCAGAAGCGGACTAACTGTTTCTGAATGGGGTATTCCTATGTCTGAAACCTTCGTTAATTCCTTTGTTGAAGTTAGCACGGAAATCAGAAATGATGGCGACCAATCCGCCACCAATGTTGTGGTTTATCTCCTTGAGGAAGGAACTAGAAAACACGAACTAACTATTCCTTCTATAGACTCCGGAGATATCGTTCAGTTGACTCATTATTGGAATCCACTTGTAGTTGGGAAACGCCAACTAACCGTTGCTCTGGACCCCGGAGATGCGATTTTTGAAATCGATGAAACGAATAACGATCAGAGTATAGAATTTGATGTTATTCAGAGACCCGAAGGGGTTGACTTGTCTTTCCCCAACGGAGCATTCACAACAACTCCAACAATTCCAAGACCCGGTGAACAATTCCAAATTAATGCTCGAATTACAAATTTAGGTTCATTCAGTGCGGAGGAAATTGAAGCACAACTTCACCTGTACACGGACAGGGGATGGGAGTTAACTTCCTCGACTACAATTCCTTCCGTAGAAGGAGCTGAAGCAAAAACTGTATCCTTCGCACAAACCTATGAAGAAGGTGGTGCATTCAAATTTAGGGTTAGCCTTAGTGGCCCAGTACTTTCGGACATAGATTGGTCTAACAATCAGGCAGAATGGACCGTTGTTGTAGAAAAAAGCACTTCCTCAGGTGGTAGGGCATTAAATTTCCAGACAGGAGAAACCCCCGTTGAAGTGATCGATTTGAATGATGAGGGGCTAGTAGTAACATCCAAAGATGGCGGACTAGGACTTTACAGATTGAATTCAAACAAAGGCATGACTGCATGCTCGAATATGTTGGAAGAAAAATGGTCGGGTGATTTTGCAGCAGCTACTACTTCAGATGGCTTCGCGCACATCGTTTGGACGCGTAGATTCCTCGACACTAATGGTTACCTGAAGCAGACTGTTTCCTATTCAACAATTGATTCTTCTTGTGAGATGATGCCAATTCAAGACCTTATGGAGCCAATTGTGTTATCTGATGGCAAATATTGGGGTTTAGACATTGATGTTGATGGAACCAAATTACTCGTAGCGGGCTATCACCGTGACCTTTGGACCGGCGGAACATTACAAGACTTGACTAGCATCTTTGTTCTAGAAGCAGATCCCCCCACCTCCTCAAAGAGTTGGAGACTAACTCCAAATGTCATATCTGATATTGATGTAGTTGCAGGATATACTGATCCAGTACAAATTGAATACGGAGAAGATGATGGGCATATTCTATACCAATCAATGCGCAATGACACCACAGGTAAAGAAAGACTAGGATTATGGTATGCTCACGGAGACATAGAACAATCATCCTGGACCTACAAAAAAGCTGTGGGAGACTATGCATCATTATCACAGATGAAAGTTGAAACAATTGATGGAGAGGATAGGCTTGTAGTTGCTTGGAAGGAAGGCAGTGGCATAGAAAGTAGACTAATTACTAAAATTGTAGATGATTCGTTTAGAATAATTGAAAATAGTTCAATTGATATTGCAGCAACTGGGATTTCTCAGGTTGTCTTCATAGAAACCGAACGAGGTGTCCAGGTACTACACGACATGGTAGGCCATAGTGGCCCACAAATCCACTACGGAATGATCTACACCGAGGATTTATCGATAGCAATTTCAAATCGAATATCAGATGGATGGCTACATTCCGGAAGTCGTTCACCAATTAGTGGAGAATTAGTTATTGTTCATACTTCAACACAGGGTTGGGTTATACGTGCAGTTATAGACGATAGTAAACCAAATTCCGGACCTGTTGATGTCCTAGAAGAACTACGATTCCAACTAGGATTGGATGAAAGTAGTTTCAACATATTAGTTGGCGGAGTTGCAATCGCTGTTTTACTACTCTGTACCATTGTTCTTGGGGTTATGTCAGGTCGTGCAATCCGTTGGATGGGAGGTCGAAGACGCAAACAAGCAGAAGGCATTGTAATGCTGGAAGATGATGTTGTTGATGTCATTGATGATGATGATTTGACCGTAAAAACGATTGATACATCCTCTATTGTTGAAGTTGTAGAGGTGGACGCAGAAAAGACCTCGCCGCGTCGAGAAAGACGACAAATGCGGGCGATAAATGCTGAGATGAATGAAATCCCTCCACCCATACCAGGTATGATTCAACCAACCACGAACCAAGGGAGGATTGCTGAACCTTTGCCCCCAATAGGTGAAGCACCAGCATTACCAGAACTTCCTCCGATGAATAAGCCTGTTATTTGTCCTGAATGCGGAAGTCGATTTGACGTAGCATTTGAGCTAAAAATGACTCGTTGTCCAATTTGTGCAGTGCGTATCGATCTGTGAGGTCGAAGAATGCGTAGATTACATCTAGCATCTGCTTCCCAAAGACGACTAACTTGGATAAAACAAAAATTTGACAACTTCGAAATCACCTCTGCGGCATTACTTTTCGAAGAACCTAAACCAAAATGGGGAGCACCAGTAAAGGAACAAGTCGAATTTTCTTGTTTGAAGAAAGCACAAGCGGCAGCAAGAGAAGGCTTTGTCAGCCAACAAGCAGGGCATGAACAAGCAGAATTTGTAATGGTCTCTGATACAATCGTCTCGGACCCAGATGATCCCTTAATGCCAATGGGAAAACCTGACGATGGACAGCATGCTATGGCTATGCTACTAAGACTCTCAGGAAATAGACACAGAGTATGGTCTTCAACGGCACTGATTTACCCCTCCAGTGACTTTGGAGAACATCAGTTGCACGGAGGTTGGACAGCGGATTTTTGGACGGAATCTGCAGTTGTGGAATTTGATGAGTTAAGCGAAGATAGATTATTGCAATTAGTTAGTAGTGAATCTTGGAAAGGAAAAGCTGGAGCATATGATTTGGCAGGGGCTGTATCAGAGGATACCAGACTTCTAGACGGAGAAGAGGTTACTGTGTTGGGCTTTGCCCCTTCTGCAATAAAAAAATTGGAATCACTTTAGGCATTATTGATTCCTAGAATCCCACCAAATAGGATCTGACTCTGCCTTTTCGACTAGGATTCTCAACGCCTTAAGAGTGCTCTCGTCAAAATGATGCTCGATTCCTTCAGTATCAACATGGGCTGTTTCTTCATCTACACCGAGAATACGTAAAAATCTGACAAGTAAACTATGCCTATCTCTGAGATTTTCTGCCGCATTTCTGCCAGTCTCAGTTAGATTTGCTCCTTGATATCTCTCGTATTCAACTAGGCCTTCTTCGTACAGCCTTTGCAACATTTTTGTGACTGAAGGCCTAGCGACTGCCAATAAATCAGCTATTCTAGCAGGTTTTGCTCGACCTTCTACCAACTCCAATTCATGAATTACTTCTAGATAGTCTTCAACTCTAACAGAATGACGTTTCGACCTTCTAACTCCATCTGCCTCATGTGCGGAACGGAGTGCATCGAGCCTTTCACCGTCCATATTCAAACCTCGACAAAAGTTACCCCACCATGTTTCAAAACAAACTCTCTTTGTAATTCATCGAACCACTGCAACATTTGCGCATCAAATCGCACAGACACCACTTCATCATCCATCAGCAAGTCATCCTGAATCCCCTTCAAAGTACCCGGAGCAGCGCCACATGAAACACATGCCCCATCTAAATCAATAACGAGAGAAAGTGCAGATTTACCTGAATGCATCTTTTCAACATCCGATTGTGCAATCAACAGCCCTCCTCCGTGTCCATCAAGAGCAGCCCTTACTGGCCCCAATCTGGCCATTAGGGCAGGAATTAGATCAGGATGATTGTCACTAACCAAATCAATTAGTGAAAGAGAACGAAGTCTGTCTAATTCTTGGGGGTCGTGGGCTTCCAATACTCTCTTTTCAGCCTCTTTAGCCATAATCGCCTCAACTTGGAGACGGTATATCTCGGCTAGTTCGTCTCCCTCTTCCACATCCCGCGGGGTGTGTCACTCCTACTTCTGATTGACCTTATTTTGCTTTGATGCAACGACCGTCTATGACGGTCGCATTCAAAAG
>CETU01037075.1_pt1 | contig 13719 bp, 9 predicted proteins | sample 356531 | NCBI WGS metagenome assembly CETU01 (sample SAMEA2623488, study PRJEB7988) | marine metagenome | isolation source: saline water (ENVO:00002010), including
AAAATGATACAATAATATCAAGATATTTAACTTTATCATTAGAAACAGATAAAGACATGAACCAAGATGGCTTCAATATTCCATACGAAGCAGCTATATTTGACACTCTTTTTGATGCAAATGCATTTAAAGGCCCCATGCAATATACTGAAATAAATTATGACAACTATAAAGGGATTGATCTACAAAACATACCATACGAATGGGGATGGCATCGAGAACCTGTAAATAGAATTAATTTAGAAGGTGACCAAATAGAGTTCAGCTGGTTATTTTTCAACTACTTCGGCAAACATATTACGATTATTCAGCCTATGGGCAAAGAATATGAAAAATATTTCGAAGGAGATCCTGACCAATTTAACTTTCCATATATTTTAAGACAGGGCAATATAAATAGTGTTAATGGAGAAGAATCATATGGACTTTTTTACTCAACAAATTCAAAGTTTTTTTTATTTGATGTACTAGAACCAATAGAATTAGATTAGTTTTCAACTAAATCAATATTCCTCATTAAACCTTCGTATTTGGTTCTTTTTACAGCACTTTTTTTAAATATTTGATTAAATTCTTTCTTATCAATTTGCCAGTCTTTAATTTTTTTCTTATCCTTAATACCGTCCCTTGCTTGAAAGGAGTCTTTATTAGATATTTTGGAAAACTTAATATTCCAAGGACAAACTTCTTGGCATATATCACATCCATAAATCCAATTATTAAGACTATCTTTGTTATCTTCTGGAATCTTTCCCCTGTGTTCTATTGTTAAATAAGATATACATTTACTTGAATCAAGTGTATATGGTTCAACAATAGCATCTGTTGGACAATCATCAATGCATGCCGTACAAGTACCACATAAATCCATATCAAAGAAATCATCAACTTCTAATATTTTATCAATAATTATTTCTGATAAAAAAATCCAAGAACCAAAATCTCGGGTAATTAGGTTAGTGTTTTTTCCTATCCAACCTAAACCCGATCTCATTGCCCATTTCTTTTCCATTAGAGGTGAGGTATCAACACATACTCTATAATTAAAATCACCTAGTATCTCCTGCATAAACGTAACTAATTCATAAAGTTTTTTTTTAATAACATGATGATAATCATCTCCCCATGCATAATTTGAGAAGTTATATTCTTCTGATATATGATTAGAACCTTTTCCAGTATAATAATTGCACCCAAATGATATCACAGTTTTAGCATCTGGGAAATATTTAAATATATTACTTCTTTCTTCTTTTCGATTCTCAATCCATTGCATAGTTGCATTATAGCCTTTGTCAAGCCAAAGATTAAGAGCTTTTTCATCCTCTTCATAGAAGTCTGCCTTTGAAAAACCAACTTTTTCAAAACCTAAAGTGTTAGCTTTATCAATTATTTTTTGGTTAATTGAATACTTCATCTCTTATTGTAGATATTAAAAATATTTTCTTGATTTATTCTGCATATCTTTATCTTTTTTATTTTTAGGTTTTAAAGATAAAACTATACGAAATTGTTTTTTTGCCAAACTATTTTGTCCTTGAGCTTTGTATGTATTAGCAAGCCAAAAATGGTGTCTGATTTCATTAAAGTTTATTTCTATGGCCTTTTTAAATAACTCAACTGCTTTTTCATATGAACCTTTGGGAGGGGTTGCATAGATTAAAGAAGCTATACTTCTTTCAAACCAGGTTAATTCAGCTAATTCATAATGCCATCTACCCATAAGATGGTATGAATGTTCATAATCTGGAATTAAGTTAATAGCTCTCATTCCATATTGTTCAACTTCATAAGAATTTAAAATTTTTTGTTCAGTACCTTCTAATAATCCTATTTTACCAATATAAGCTGCATACCAAAAGTTAGCATAACCATTATCAACATTAATACTAAGTGCTTTTTTAGCATAATTAAAACCTCTATAATAAATATCTGCTTGGCGATTAGGATTACTTTCTTCTTCTCCTAATAGGAATATAGATCTAGCGAGCCTATAGACTACATCAATATTATTTGTATCTTCAAGGTATAGATCATTTAGTATTTTAGCACTGTTTTTATAGTCACCAGATTCATATAAACTATCAATATAATATAAAGTTGGGGTAACTGGTATTATTATGCCTATAAAAATAGAAAACGTAACTATGAAATTCTTCCAATTCAAAATTTTTCAGAATACATAATTTTAATTTCACGATTAGCAAAGTCATCAGCATCTAAATTAATATCTTTAAAATTTACTTCAATCAAGAGGTTTTGAGCAATATTCCAACGCAATCCTGCATTCAAGAACCCCAAACCCTTTCCAACAGTAATTTCACCAAGCCCATCTAACTCTCTTTTATATTCATTACCATCATTAATTGCAGCATTGTATTCTAGTAGCAAAGAAAAACTTCTGTTCAATTCTTTATCCAACCCAAAAAATAAATTTAAATCAGAATCATTATCTTTTACCTCAAAGGTGTTTTTATTGAGTCCAATATGAAAACCTAAATTCCCTAACATATTCCAATTTTTACTTAAAACGACATAAAGTCCCCAGGCTTTTTGTTCATACCTCTCAATAGTTTCTAGGTAAGAAGAAGAATCATCAATATTAATAGGAACTGCCTTTTCAATAAAAGGACCAAAACCTTGAGTATCAAGTCCTACTAAAAAGGCAGGCGCAGATACAGTCTCTTCAAAAATTCTATACTTAACTTGAACTTCAGGAGTTTGTTTATTACTTTCAGGTTTATTCTCTCCAATAAAATTTTGTATACCAAAAGACATTCCAATACTAAAATTATCATTCAAGCCTACTAATAACTTTGGAACCATTCCTCCGTTTTTTGTTAAAAGAGTTTCGATAGTAAAGGTACCTTTAGGTAGCGTACCAGATGTAGGAACACTGACTAAATCAAGTGGCGGATAAGGGTGATTAACCTGAGAAAATGATACGGTTATAAAAATAATTAAAAAAATATTCTTCATCTTAGCTCCTTAATTACTCTGTCATCTGCAGTAATATACTTTTGTATTTTAGGATCGTAAATTTGTCTAAATTCCCTAATTTTAGTTCTGTTATCTCCAATGTACCAAATTTCACTTACTAATTCTAAATTTTCTTTAAATTTAAATAATATTGAGCCAATTATCTCACCACTAATAGAGAAATATACTTTTTTGTAGATTTTACCAAATTTATTATAGTAACTAATTGCATAATTATCATTTGAATTAATATTTTTGGCAAGCTTATTACCTATTATATAATCAATAAAATCGTCCTCAACATTGTATATAGTTTCGTTTTCTTTTAAGCCATCTTTATAATCAATTATTTTATACAGATTGTTATTTTTTGAATAGAAAAAATCTTTTTTACAATATAATTCATCTTCATACCAATTTATTTCACTAACTAAATCATTTTCAATAATTGAATTTATATTTGATACCACCTCATTTTTAGATTCAATACCCAATATCAAATCTGAGTAAGTATCATATTTAACATTATGCTGTATATTAACGGGTTCTTCTGTTTTATTCTTTTTTGATTCTTCAAGTATTTTCTTAAGAGCTCTGATTTTAAGATTAAAATAATCTAAATATTCGTGATACTGCTTTTCAAATAATCCAGCTTTTGATTTAAATAATCTTATCTTAATCTCACTTTCTTCAGAAAATAATATAGGAGAAAATGCATTTTTCATTTTAGGAGATGGTATGTCATAAAAAAGCGAAGTATTGAAATTAGGATTATAACTTCTAATTATTGAAAAATATTGTCTTTCTAATGAATTTAATTCTTCAGTTAGATCTTGATATTTTAGGTAGTAAGTATAGGCCACTATCTGATAAAATTTAGCTTTCTCATATTTATTAAAGATTAGCCTAGCCTTCTTATTATACTGATCAAGCTTTTCTATATTTAGAATCATATCTTCAGAAAGATATTTTGATCGAAGTAATTCAGAATTAGGAAGAGCCGCACCTAATAGCAAAAAAATGAAAATTAAATTCTTCATTGAATTGATGTAAATGGAATAGAAAACATAACCGGCCTATGATCTGATAATAATTTTTCATATATGTTATATCCACCTATATAATCTTCAATAAAAACTGTTTGAACGTCTAGCCAATTATTATTGTAATCTATAAAATCAGAAGTTGTCATAATATGGTCTAAAAAACTAACATAAGGTTCTTTAGGATAAGTAGCATTCTCTATGTTATCATCAATTAAATCTGATAAAAAATTAAATTTTTCATCTTGCAAAAAAGGATTAAAGCAATGTTCAGCAGGATCATCTTTCAAATCATCATTCCAATCACCTAAAACAATGAAATTTAAATATGAAGTTTCATCAATTTCATTTTTTATATAGTCATAAAGCATTTCAGATGCTTTTTTTCTTCTTTGCAAACCTGAATCACAGCATTTCATATGAATGTTTATCAAAGAAAGTGGAGTCTTAATGTTATTGTAATTAACTAAAAGATCTAATCTAAAGGGTGGCCTACCTGCAAAATTATAATCATTATCAGAAAATGGCTCGCTAATTCTAATATAATTAAATAGGTCTTTCTTATAAATATAAGCTTGATCAAAAAAAGATGAGTTTCGAGAAATTACATAATCATAATCAGGAAGTGTTTTTAATAATTTTTCAAACCATGCTGCTTTTTTTATCTCTTGAAATGCTATTATATCTACATCAATATCATTAATAATTTCGGACATAGCAATTATTGTAGAATCTCCAGCTGCAGGAAAAAACTCACAATTCCAAGTCATTACATCTAAATTAGAATCAGATCCTAACTTAGGAATATCCCATTGATTATAGCTTTTTCTTGCCTGATTAATCTTAAACGGATTTTCATTCAAATTTTTAAAGTCAGTGAAGTCATACAACTTCTCAATAGCTATTGAATTAATCATATTAATTTTATTTAAAGACTCATAATCAGCTGAAAAGTCATTCGCTAAAAGCGTCTGACCAATCTTCCCATCAATCATTGTATTATAACCCTTAAAAATTTTAGAATCACTATCGTAAGAAAGTGAAAAATGACCAAAGCCAGAACCATTTCCATAATTTTGAAAAATATAAACATGACTATAGGGGTCATACCATGGTGTATTGTACCCCTTAGAAACGCCACCTGATATAACAATATCAACATTTTCTATATAGCGTCCCATTTGAATAGCGTTTAAATTCATATTGTATGGATCAATTAATCCACTACTAATTTTTTTGTTATATTCATCATACTCCTCTTCTCTATCCCATGGAATTCCGGAGCTAGTCAAAACAACAACTGTATTTACATTCTCATTTTTTAAAAAATCAACCCACTTATTAATGCTTTTAATACTATTTTCAAACTTTACACCTTTAATATTTATCGATAATGATAAATCTGGTATACCAGAATTAACAATACCCAAAATTCCGACCTTAACACCACTAATATTCTTTATAAGAAAAGGCTTTATATTATCTGATTTTAAATCACAATTATCACAGATTAGATTAGACATTAAAAATGGGAAGTTTGCCTGATTAGCAAGATTATTTAAATTTTTCTGACCTAGAATAAAGTCATTTTCTCCTGGTACAAGAGCTGTATAACCAACTTCATTCATCCAACTTATAATACTGGAGCCACCATCTGACATACCGTATGGGTGGCCTTGAAAAAAGTTTCCCGCATCAAAAATAAGAATCTCTGAATCAGATTCTTTTCTACAATCACTGACATACTTTAATAATCCTGCTCCACCTATGATGTCAGGAGGAAATCCTGGATTCATAAACACCGCTTTTTGTGGTGCTATATTACCGTGAAGATCATTTGTTGAAATAATTTCAATATTAACATCACCAAAAACTAGATATGTAAAAATTATGGTATGAAAGATATATTTCATTAGAATTGATATGAAACCGTTGATACTAAATTCCAGTTTGACTCGTGGACATTGTCATAATCTGGCCTTACATCTCCATCAACAGGAAATATGTCCTGGTAATGATAATTCTGGTACGAGTAAGACAATCCAATATCAAATATAAGGTTGCTATATTGCCGAGCAGTTCCAAAACAAAGCATTGTTAAGGGAGATAATGTATGTAAAGCTGGCTCTTTGTATGATATGCCAAATCTAAAAACTGTATCGTAGCTAACGTATTCAATACCCATATTAATTTTAAGATAATCCTTAACAGTTTGAGAATTTAAAAAATTGTTTTTAATCAACTCAACTGAAAACAATCTACCATTTTTACTACTTCCCTGATTGTAGATAAATCCAAACTTAATTTTTTCAGGTTTATCGATAGCTAACCCTTGAACATATTCTAACGATGATATATCTTCATAATCAACATAATTAGGAAGGCCGGATATACTAGATAGACTGTATTCAAAGTTGTTATTAGATTGAATTATGGCATTTTTTTCGTAGCCTATTGATAATTCAGAATTATTTAGCATTCTGAATATCGCTGAAACTGATAAAAAAGAATCTCCATCAAAATCAACATGTCCCTCAGTATTTGAAACACTAGATAGATTCTGATCAGATTCTGTCAGTTTTTCTGCATAAAACTTATAATTATAAGATCCATCGTAAATATAATTATGACTAATTCCAATACTCAATAATTCAGAAACTCCAATCGCAAAACCTAATGATCTTAAATTAATATTACCTTCGTGATTTAAAATATGATAGCCTATTATAGGGTCTCTTATACCAATAACACCATCATCAAAAGATTGACTTCCTCGAACTTCTTCGCTATATGAGTAGTCAAGAGTCGACCAAGGACCATAAGATAAGCCCGCCGTAGCATTCAATGAGAATATATTGAATGAGCCAACTAAACCAAAATGATTATAACTATATATATTATCATTAGAAACATAATCAGCCTCAGTCAAAAAATCTCCAAAAAAATCTTGAACATCAATCGATCGCCTTTCAGTATTAACTAATCCGCTTAAACCGAAATCTAATTGAAGATTCAGACCAAACAACTTATTATTTCCTGATTTATTAACAAAAGATAAACGAGCTGGATTTCTTAGGGTTGCAGCTGAGGTATTTGAATTAATAAAATGAGTTTGCCCCATAGCTGATGTACGGCCGGATTGATATCCAATTTCATTACCAATAACATTGTTAAAAAAAGATTGAGATACTAATATATTCAATCCTAAAAATAATAATAATTTATAAAACATAATCTAATTGTATCCTAAAATCAAACCCTTCGTTATTTGTAACTGGATTATGAATCCATTGGTAATTAGTACTTTGAGCCTGATTGATTGTTGTTGATGTAAACTGCTTAGTGCTTGAAGCTTTTAAATTCAAGGTTAAATTATTTGAAACCATCATCCTACAAGAAACCCAAGAATGAAATGCTCCAGATTCTTCACTAAAGACTCTAAAATCGCTATCTTCAATATACCATAGAAAACCATCTACATATAAACCTCCAAATTTAATTTTCATATCTGAACTAAAGTTATGTGTAAAATTAAATCCAATTGATTCATCTGGCGAACCTACATCACCAACCATTGTCTCTCCCATCATACTATTATCTGTTAACCTAGGTCTTGGTGAGAATGTAGTGTTTCCATTAGAATACAAAAGCTCAACACTATTAAATTTTGATAATCGTAATTGAACGGTTAATCTAGTTTCACGAGAATAATAAGGACTAGGATGAGCGATATTGAATGCACCGCGAGCTTGCCACTTTTGCCTAAGTTTAAATCGATAATTAAATACTGGTCTCCAGTTAAAAGTTGATACTATCCTATAATACTTTGAATTATCAGCCTTTCTATTCCAGGAATCCCAATTTAATGTTGTGATAAGAGAACGACTTACTTGATATCTTGAAGAAATATAAAATCCTTCTTCTGATTGTGGCTGGGGGTTTCCAGAATATAAAAACCCAAAAGCAGGATCCTCTAGCCAATAGGTATCCTCAAAGATTGTCGTTTTATATCTTGAATAGTTTGAAAATGATCTTTGGTATGGATTGTCATAATCGAGATCGTAGTTTCTGTAAAGCATTAGCAAGTTGAAGTTGTCAAATTGCAAAAAAGAATTAATAACAAAGGCACTTGGGCCTTTACCAATTTTAATATTTTGATCTTTTGATATTTCTCCATACTCAGCCTGAATTGCCATATTTTTATATACGGTTGAAAAATCTAATCCAATGACTCTTCTAAATGATTGAGCTTCGTTCCACAAAGGAGACGAACCTGAAGATGAGTACATTGCTGCAATCTCTGGGTCAGCTGAATTGGTCATATACACTCCGTAATAGCAATCACCCGAATAATTATCACAGTCATCTGGATCGGAGCCAGGAGAAGGGTCGTCAGCTCCACCTAATACTGTCTCTATAATTTTACTTTCACTTGCATCCAAAACTCTATCATATAAGCTCTCGTAAAATGTAAAACCGAGCATAGTTGAAACGTTAGGAGAAAATCTAAGATTTCCGCCCCATGTTAGTTCATTTACAGATGAGACAAGAGAGTGATTAATCTTAGATTTATCTCCATTTATTCCCCACTCTAATCTAGGCTGCATAGTAATTAGGGCACAAAAACTTCCATCTTGATTAATTATAGCATCTCTTGGGTGCATTGAACCGAATAAAGTTAATCTAATATTTGAATACTTTGATTCAAATGGATTATCAAGAGTTATTTGCGAAGCCACACCTCTCATTAAATACTGACTTGATCTTGACAAATCTGCTGAAATACCTTGAACCCTCTTAGTAAAACCATAACCTGTTCTTCTTGGAGAAAAATAGTCTGTTGTTTCTATTACAACCCCTTGCCCAAAGGCGACATTAAAATTACCTACAATTATTTTATCAAAAGATATTTCTGAATCAAAAACGCTAACATCATCTAAGGATATAGAAATTTTATCAGTATATATATCGCCAGATTCACCCATATTTTGATGATAAAGTGCACCTAATTTTAAATTATTTCCTATGTTAACATTAAATCTATGTAAGGTTTCAGGGTCACTTGTACTTAATAGGACCTCAGAATTACCCTCCTCATCAGGGTTTGTTGTGATTGGTAAGGTCTTAAATAATGTAGAATAACGAAAATTTATTCCTTGATTAGATTGAGGCTTAAATCTTATAAAATCTAATATATTTTTATAACCATAACGACTTAAACCTGGTGAATTTTTCAATTGAAATGTTCCCTTGATTTCTCCTCTCTCTTTCTGCTTCATAACACCCACAGCATCTATAGGACTTACATTAGGTAGTGAATAAATCTCATCATAACTCATCTGATTAATATTTTTGGGATCAAAAAAACGATCTAACCACATATCAGATAAACTTTCTTGATTTCCATCTGAAGCAAACCAATACTCAAGTTTATATGATGACATTTTTTGGTTTTTGACAAACTCTGAAAGCTCTGGTTCCCTAACAACTATAAGATTTTTAAGCAAATCTATATCTTTTGCATCTATTTCCTCAATGTCAAGAAGATCGTATATTGTCTTAATACCATTATTTTGATTAATGTACCTTTCTATGGCTTTAATTTTATTTTTAATTAATGGAAGATCATCTAAGTTTTCAGAATTGTTTATGTCAATTTTATCAGATAGAACTATACTAAAAAATAGGGTAAGATAAATCAGGGGTCTCATTTAAACTTTATCTCAAAATTATGAGTTTCAGGCATAATATGATGAGTTAGTATAGAATAGCCAAAAATAATTCTATTTAAAATCTTATATTCAAATCCTACACCAAACCTATTAGGGTTAGACTGAACACCCGACATTATTGATAGAACACTATTTAAATTATATTTAAAACCCAATTTGATTTGTCTATCGTTGCGGCCTAGCAATCTTTCCATTGATAAATTAGTGTATATATCATCAATTGGAGAGAAACCTAAACTTATTGAAATTTTTCTTGGCAGATTTATGCCATTCATCAATGGAGAATTAATATTTGTAATGTACCCACCAACCCAATACTTATTTCTTAGTCCTCCAATAATCCCAAAATCTACCCCCATGTTAGATGACTGATATGACCCAAAACCAGTGCTACCATCACCTGAAGGTCCAGCAGAACCAGACTGGTCCCAAATCAAAAAATTAACCCTTACTCCAAGAGACAATGATGAATTTTTATCCTTCTGTAAATAAATCCCTTTAGTTAGAGATAAAGAACTCTCTGTTGATAACTTATTTCCATTATAATCTGTTGAAAAATTTTGATAAGACATTCCTGTCTGACCTAAAAAGGGAATATCATAAATTATTCCTAGATGCAAATAAGGTAAGTATGACTGACTAAAAATATTAGCTTGACCAATCATAACTATATTACCATTAAATCCAGATATGGATGCTGGATTTTGAAAAATACCCGATTCACTTGAAGTATGAGAGATAATACTACCAGTCATAGCGGACCCTTGAACTCCAACATAAGAATACTCACTAAAAACTTGCGATATAATAGGGGTTGAGAGTAATATTACAAATATAAATCTTATCATGGACTAACTCCTACTACAACTGGAGCCATTCCTGATGATGTGACACCTGTTTGAAAATTCATAGCCTCAATGTGAATCAAATATGTCCCCGGAGACACAATTTGACCAAGGTGATCTCTACCATCCCAATCAGAACCATCTTGATGCATAAAAACTGTACCTGAGTTTGAAAAATATTTGTCCACTAAGCTGGTTATAAATCTTCCAGACAAATCGAAAACTCTAACGATAACTCTTGAATCGCTAGGAAAAGAATAACTAAAATCTATACGCTCGCCAGAAGTAGGGACAAATGGGTATGGAGCAACCTCAATACTAGCAGAATATATACTATCATCAGATTGATAATTCCCGCTAGTATTAATCTGATCAAAATATGTTACAGTACCATTTATAGAAACACCACCATATCCTTCATCAGATGCATCTAATTGAAAATTACAGTTATAAGAACCTAATAAACCTTTAACTATAACATAATACTGAGTTGGATTATATGGATCAATAAAGCTGCTTATATCTGGATGATCATAATCATTCTCTGATGAAGTTGGATCCCAATCCCAGATAGTTACATCCAGCTGATATCCATCCGGATCTTCAATTTTAATTACTCTAGGACCATTTGACGCTGTTACATCATCATAATCTACAACTAAACCTATTGTTGTTATTATACCTCCTGAAAAATTATCATTGCAAACATTATCACTGTAATCAGAATAAATTTGCTTAATTGTTAGATCAACACAGTCTTCAAATGGATTTGTAGATGCAGGTATATCAATATTTAAACAGCCACAGTCATATATTGCACCTGCTCCATCACAAATACCACAAATATCAACAGTAGAGTTACCTTGACATTCTCCAGCGCAATCCACAGTAGCTGAACCATTACATACTCCAGCACAATCTGACAAAGAACCTTGAGGGTCAGAGCAGGTACATCCATCATTTGGAAACCAGCATGAGCCATCATCAAAAGTTGCAGATGAATCGAAATTACATGCCTCAGTATCTATACAGCCGTATATGATCTCTGGCGATATAATAACACTCCATGTATTTGGAAAATCTTCACTCGTTTCATCGTGACCCGTTATTCCATTACCGCCTGTAAGAACCTCATTTCCTTCAGAGTTTAAAACAGATCGGACATAAGTTGAATCCAGACCGTGAGAATAGTAAGGTAGCTGATTATCTATTGGAGTATCATTTAAATAATTTGCAACATCAGTTTTATCTATCGCTTCTTCAATGCCACCCCATATAAAATAGTCAATATCTTGAACCACATTAGCACCTTCTTCATAGTAAAATAAAATTAAAACTTCAGAATCATCATCTAGCATATCCTGGTTAACGAATGCACTTGATAAAGATATAGTAGTAACTCCATCAAATGCATTTCTCATATCCTCAAACAATGTCAAGTCTGCATCATATCCATAATAATTAGAAAAAATTTCATTATTATGAAGGCCTAGAATTAAAGTTTCATTTGGAGCGATGTTATAATTTTCAGGAAACCGAGCAATAAAATCGTTATATTGCCCACTCCAATAATCATTTTGAGTATTTATTTTGTAGTAAAACTTATCTTGATTGGACCTAGAGGCATCAGTTATATAATAGTTCTCCATATTTATAGGCTCTGAAGTAGGATTATATATAGATACTAATTCTGCATCAGTCGGCTGAATACTGATTCTGCTAAAAACAAGATGGTCTGAATTGGATAGCAGAACACAAAGACTAAAGATTAAATATGTGTAATTTAGTCTCATTAAGAAATAATTGTCTGTACAATTCTAACAATATCTAAGACAGTAATCTCACCATCCTCATCTACATCAGCAGCACATAACTCTTCATCTGTTAATAAAGCATCGTCAACTATCGAACTAACTACGATTACAATATCTAAGACATTAACTTGCTCATCACTATTAACATCTCCATTTGAGCTACAGGAATTTTCATAGCATGAGAAATCATTAATATTTCTAGGATAAATTTTAAATTCTGAATAGCTATAACTAACAACACCTGTGACACATTCGAAGTTATCACCCTCAGATATAGATGGCCAAGAACCATCATAATAGTAATCATCAACCATAGTACTTCCAGAGTTGTCTGAAATAGTCCAATTTCCATATTCATCAACAGAATCAAATGTAACATCGCTTACAGATACTAACATACTTTCATACTGCTCACCTGAAAAAGAGCAATCAATCCCTAAATCAGAAGCATTAATGTTAAGTGGACTAATAATATTATCTTGCGAAACTGTAGAAAAAGACTCTACGTCAATAAGCTGAGTTAAACTATAATACTCATTAACTGTTGCTGTCAATGATATTTCATCTCCCACTAAAGGATTTACTGATGTATCATAAACATAAACACCACTCCACAAATTTTCTTCTTGAGGATCTTGAATGAAAAAGTTTGGATAAGATCCTGGTTTAACATGGGTAACAACCCCTGTTAAGGTTACAGTTTCTTGGTTTGCATTTGTTTCGTAACAGTAGGCACCCTGATCTTCAGTATATTGAATATCATAGATAGAAGAATAACCTCCAACAGAAATCGTAATTTCATCAGATTCTGAAAAATTTGCACTGCTATCAATTACCTGAAGTGAAAATGATAACGTGCTAATATTGCTAGGAGCTGTAAAGGTCACAATTTGAGCCTCATCGTCACTTAATACTACATCAGGGCCAGAAATCTGACTCCATGAATAAGCTATAATCTCACCTAATGCAGAGTATCCTGATCCAGATAAAGTTACTAGTTGACCAAAATCAACCGTTTGGTCAGGACCAGCAAAGGCCACAGGAGCGCTATAATCACAACTACCATCATCAATAATAGCATTAGGATTATAGTTAGTAGCATTAGGATCCATACATCCTTCACCTGAAGATGCGCATAATTCCTCATAGTCATCGCAGCAATTCCCAAATTCAACACATAGGTCGTTACATTGACATGAATTAGCAGGAGTATACTCTACACATCCATATTCAGCACAAGATCCTTCCCCTGCACAATTACAATCAAAATCATCGCAATCAATATATCCATCGCCATCATTATCTA
>CETU01044427.1_pt1 | contig 13680 bp, 28 predicted proteins | sample 356531 | NCBI WGS metagenome assembly CETU01 (sample SAMEA2623488, study PRJEB7988) | marine metagenome | isolation source: saline water (ENVO:00002010), including
ACCCTTAATTCAAATGATAATTTAGATTTTTTATTAAGAGTAGCAATATGATTTTTTTTATTAATCACTTCAAAATCATTTAAATAATCATTAAGAACTCCTGATGTTAAATCACCAGGTCCTTCAAAATCAAATGTAATTAACTCAGAAGTAGCATCATCAGACATTTTAAATCTTATTTTTTTAAGATTTAAAATAATTTCAGAAACATCTTCAGTAACACCTTCAATAGTAGAAAACTCATGAGCAACTCCATCAATTTTTATTGAAGTTACTGCCGCTCCAGGTAAAGCAGTTAAAAGGGTTCTTCTTAAACCATTACCAATAGTTACACCATAGCCTCTTTCAAATGGTTCTGCAACAATCTTAGACATTGTTTTTGTATCTTCAACAAAATCTATTTTTATATCTTGAAAATATTTATTTGACATTTTTACCTCTTATTTTGAATAAAGTTCAACTACTAATTGCTCATTAACTGGTTCAGTTATTTGCTCCCTTTCAGGCAACTGACTAAAGGTTCCTGATAACTTACTCTTATCTAAGATTAACCATGGCATTGGATTATCACCTTGAATTCTTCTCATAGAATCTTGGAACATAGAGTTAGTTTTACTTTTATCTCTTACTTGAACAATATCACCTGGAGATAAAAGAAATGATGGAATATTAACTGTTTTATTATTTACAAGAATATGCTTGTGTGATACCAACTGACGAGCAGATCTTCTTGTTGAAGCTAATCCTAATCTATAAACTGTATTATCTAACCTAGACTCCAACATAATCAGTAAATTATCACCAGTTGGACCATTTTTTTTAACAGCTTTTTTAAAATAATTTCTAAATTGCTTTTCTAAAATACCATACAAATATTTTATTCTTTGCTTTTCTCTTAATTGAATTCCATAATTAGATAATTTACTTCTATTAGTTGCACCATGCTGCCCTGGAGGAAAATTCTTTCTAATAGATGAAAATTTAGGTGATTCAAATACTGGAAAATCTAATCTTCTACAAATTCTTGCTCTTGGTCCTGTATATCGTGCCATAAAACTCCTTATTAAACTCTTCTCTTTTTAGGTGGTCGGCATCCATTATGAGGTATTGGTGTTAAATCCATAATTGAGGTTACCTTTAATCCTGCTGTCATTAAAGCTCTTACAGCAGCTTCTCTACCTGCTCCTGGACCTTTAATTCTAACTTCTATGGTTTGCAATCCTCTTGAAATGGCCTCATTTGCTGCTTTTTCTGCTGCTTGAGAAGCTGCAAATGGTGTATTTTTTCTAGAACCTTTAAATCCAACCATACCTGAGCTTGCCCATGAAATTGCATTTCCATATTTATCTGTCAAAGTAACTAAAGTATTATTAAAAGTTGATTTCACAAAACCTATTCCATTTGGATCAACTTTTAATTTCTTTTTCTTTTTTTTACCTACTGCCATATAAACTCCCTAATTAAACTGCTTTCTTCTTGTTTGCAACAGTCTTTTTTCTACCTTTTCTAGTTCTCGAATTATTTTTTGTATTTTGACCATTAACTGGCAATCCTTTTTTATGCCTAGAACCTCTATAAGTTCCTGCATCAATCAATCTTTTTATATTTCTTCCAATTGTACTTCTCAACTCACCTTCAACTAAATGATTTTCAGATAATTCATTTCTTATTGACATAACTTGCTCTTCTGATAACTCATTTGTACGGGTATTAATATCAATTTTAACTTTTTCTAATATTTTTTTAGATTGCGCTACTCCAATACCATAAATATAAGTTAATGAAACTAATACTTTTTTATTTGCTGGTAAATCTACCCCTGCTATTCTTGCCATAAAATAATCTCCCTATCCCTGTCTTTGCTTATGCTTAGGATTTTCACAAATTACTCTTACAACTCTATTTCTTTTTATAATTTGACATTTATCGCATATTTTTTTAATTGATGCTCTAACTTTCATTCTTGCCCCTTAATATCTAAAAATTATTCTACCTTTAGATAAATCATATGGAGACATTTCTAATTTAACTTTGTCACCTGGTAGTAGTTTTATATAATTCATTCTCATTTTCCCAGAAACATGAGCTAATATTTCATGCCCATTATCTAAAACAACTCTAAAATTTGCATTTGGCAGAGTTTCTTTTATTTCTCCATCAACTTCTATAGGTTTTTCTTTTGCCATATTTCTTATTTTGTTAAAACTCTAATTTCATCTTCGCAAACAGCTATTGAATGCTCAAAATGAGCTGACACCTTTCCATCTTTTGTACAAACTGTCCAACCATCATCTTTTGTAAATACTTCTTCACTACCTAAATTAATCATAGGCTCTATAGCTAAACATAATCCTGGTTCAATTTTTGGCCCCGTATTAGAAAAACCAAAATTAGGAACTTGAGGATCTTCATGTAATTTAGAACCAATACCATGACCAACTAATTCCTTTACAACACCAAACCCAAATGATTCAGCATGTTTTTGAATTGAATAACCAATATCTCCTATTCTATTACCAACAGTAGCTTGATTAATACCAATCTCTAAACATTCCCGAGTTACTTTCAGCAAACTTTGTTTTTCTTTAGTTGTCTGGCCAACAATAAATGTTTTTGCATGATCTCCATAGAAACCATCATAAATTGAACCAACATCAATACTTACAAGCTGTCCATTCTCAAGCAACCTTTTACTTGGCAATCCGTGAACGACCTCATCATCAACAGATATACACAAAGTAGAGGGGTAACCGTATAAACCTTTAAAACCAGGAATAGCATTTTTTGATAAAATAAATTCTTCTGCAATGCGATCTAATTCTAAAGTACTTATGCCAGGCTTAATATGCTCTTCAACAGTAAATAGTGTTTCTTTTACTATTTGCCCTGCTCTATATAATTTTTCAATCTCATTCTTATTTTTAAGATGAATCATTATATACTAGTAACGCCTAGACCTTCCTCTAATACGCCCACTTTTCAAAAAACCATCATAGTTTCTCATTAACATATGAGATTCTATCTGCTGCAATGTATCTAATGCAACTCCAACGATAATCAATAAACTTGTTCCACCATAAAAACTAACTAATGAATAGCTAATATCTTGGTTATAAATTGCAAATAAAATTGAAGGAAAAACTGCAACGAAAGCTAAAAAAAATGCTGCTGGTAAAGTAACCCTAGTTAGAATCCTATCAATATAATCAGATGTTGCTTTTCCTGGTCTAACTCCTGGAATAAAACCACCTTGCTTTTTCATATTATCTGCAACATCAATAGGATTAAATGATATCGCAGTATAAAAGTATGTAAAAACAATAATCAATAATGCAAAAAATAAAGAATAAACAAAATGTGTTGGAGCAAAATATATTCTTAACGCATCTCCAAAACCACTATCAGGTAAAAAAGAAGCTACAGTATTAGGCAAAAACATTAATGCTTGAGCAAAGATAATAGGCATAACTCCAGCAGTTAATATCTTCAAAGGTATATGAGTTGCTTGTCCACCATAAACTTTTCTGCCAACGACTCTTTTAGCATATTGAACAGGAATCTTCCTTACGCCAGTAGTTACAGTCACAACTACAAAAGTTATAACAAACATCAATATTGCTAAAAATACATATCTATAAGGCATAACTAAAATATTACTCCACTCTGCTTGAAAAACAAATGGAGCTTGAGCTAAAATACCACACATTATAATTAAAGAAATTCCATTTCCTAATCCATGATCTGAAATTTGCTCTCCAAGCCACATAATAAAAATTGTTCCCGTCACAAGAGTTACAATCGTAACAAAGTAAAAATAAAAATTACCTATTGGAACAACAGAAGCTCCATTATTTAATTTAATACTTCCAAGATAAACTGCGACTCCAATAGATTGCATACTAGCAATCAAAACTGTACCATATCTTGTTAACTGAATAATTTTTCTACGACCTAATTCACCTTCTTTTTGAAGCTTTTGAAAATATGGAACAACTGCACCTAATAATTGAATAATAATTGATGCTGATATATAAGGCATAATTCCTAATGTGAAAATTGATGCTTGTGAGAAAAAACCTCCAACAAAAGTATCATATAATCCTAATAAAGAATTTTGCTGCGTTGCTTGATCCATAAAACTTTTCAAAACACCTTTATCTACACCAGGAACAGGAACTTTTCCTCCCAGTCTGTATACAAGTAGTAATGCACCAGTGAAAGCAAGCTTTTTTCTTAAATCTGCAATTTTAAATATATTTAAAAACTGCTTCATTATATAATATTAACCTTTCCGCCAGATTTTTCAATCTTACTAACTGCATTTTCACTAAATTTATGCGCATATACTTCAACTGGCTTATCTAAATCACCTTTTGATAAAATTTTAATTTGAGAACCTTCATTCAAAAGTCCTTTTTTAATTAAAAAATCAGAATCAACTTTTTTTACTTTAAATGAAGCAATAGTTTCAAGATTAATAATCTGGTATTTTATTTTCTTTCTATGATTTTTTGAGAATATCTTCATTCCACGCTTAGGAAGTCTTCTCATTAAAGGCATTTGACCACCTTCAAAATGCAGCTTTCCTGAGGCTCCAGATCTAGATTTATAACCTTTATGACCTTTACCAGCAGTTCTTCCCCATCCACTACCGTTTCCTCTTCCAATTCTTTTTTTAGTTGACAGAGAACCTTTAGAAGGTGTTAATTTAGACAAACTCACTTAACCTCCTCAAATTTTATTAAATGTTTAACTTTATCAATCATTCCTCTGATTGCTACCCCATCATTCTTAATGACTTTTTGATTCATTTTTTTAATACCTAGCGCTTCTAATGTTTTTTTTGTTTTAACATTATAACCTATTGCACTTTTAATTTGTACTATTTCTATTTTAGTATTTTTCATTTTAGTTAAATAATTCATCCATAGTTATTCCTCTTTGCTTAGTAACCATAAGAGGATCTCTTAAATCTCTTAATCCTTTTTCCACGGCCTTAACTACATTTATAGGATTAGTTGAGCCAGTATTTTTAGTTAAAATATTAGAAACTCCAACTTGTTCTAAAACAGCCCTAACTGGACCTCCAGCAATAATACCAGTACCATCTGAAGCAGGCTTCAACATTAATTTAACTGACCCATATTTAACATCAATCCTATGAGGGATAGTCCCTTTTATTAATGGAGCCTTAAAGATTCTTTTCTTGGCAGCCTCTTTTGCTTTATTAACTGCTGAAGCAACTTCATTAGCTTTTCCAAATCCTATTCCTACATGACCATTGCCATCTCCAACAACAACAACACAATTAAAACTCATCCTTCTTCCACCTGTTGTAGCTTTTGAAACTCGTTTAATTTGCACAACTACTTCATCATTTAATTGTAAATCAGTTGGGCTAATAATATTATTGTTCATAAATTTTCCTTATAAATCTAAATTTTTATGCCTTTTTCTCTAACAGCTTCTGCCACGGCCTTAACTCGGCCATGATATAAATAGCCATTTCTATCAAAAACAATCTCATTAATTTTATTTTTCTTCATTTTATCAGCAATTTTATAACCAATTTCTTTACTCATATCAATTTTACTTTTACATTTTTTTAAATCAAAATCTTTATCCATACTTGAAGATGAAAATAAAGTTTTATTACTATTGTCATCAACAAGTTGGGAATAAATATGTCTGTTCGATTTAAAAACAACCAACCTTGGGTGATTACCTAAAACACCCAATGATTTTTTTGTCCTATTTCTCTTCTTTAACCAATTTTTTCTTTTTAAATCTGTTTTAGACATATCAATACTCTTTAATTAATTTTATGCGCCTCCAGCGCCAACTGTTTTTCCTGCTTTTCTTCTAATATGTTCATCAGAATATTTAATTCCTTTTCCTTTATAAGGCTCAGGTTTTCTTATCATCCTGATCTTAGCTGCAACGTCTCCAACATTTTGTTTATCCTTACCACTAATTTGAATAGTTGTTGCGTTAGGAAGATTAATAACTATATCCTCAGGAATCTGAAAATAAATAGGATGAGAATATCCTGCATTAATTAAAATAAAATCACCTTTTTTTTCTGCAGTATAACCCACTCCTACCATATTTAACTCTTTAGTAAAACCTTCATTTACACCAATAACCATGTTATTAATAAGAGCTCTATATAACCCATGCAATTCTCTATGCTTTCTAGCATCAGAATTACGTGAAACTTGTATCAATCCATCTTTTTGAGTGATTTCTATTTTTGAATCAAAATTCAAATCAAGAGAGCCCATTTTACCTGAAATTTTTATATTACCACCAGATATAACAACTTCAGTGTTATCTGGAATATTTATTGACTGTTTACCTATATTTGACATAAAATTTTAGTCCCTACCAAACATTACAAAGGACTTCACCTCCAACATTTAATTTTTTTGCTTTTTTGCTAGACATAACTCCTTTAGAAGTCGTAATAATCGAAACACCCATTCCATTTAAAACTCTGTCTATTTTATCTGATGGCATATACCTTCTACATCCAGGACTACTAACTCTTTCTAAGCCATGGATTACAGGCTTTCCATCATTATCATATCTTAAAAACAATCTAAGAACATTTTGCTTGTTATCTAGTATTTTAATATAATCTCTAATAAAATGTTCTTCTTTCAAAATATAAGAAATTCTTATTTTTAAATTAGAACAAGGAATATCAACAAATTGCTTATTCGCCATATGCGCATTTCTTATTCTTGTTAAATAATCTGATATTGGATCATTCATACTCATAATACAGTTCCCTTATAAATTACCAGCTAGCCTTTGTTATACCAGGAATTTTACCATTACTAGCCATTTCTCTAAGAGATATTCTAGATAATCCAAACTTCCTATAATAACCACGTGGCCTTCCTGTTAAATTACATCTATTTCTTATCCTAATTGGATTAGCATCTCTAGGCATTTTTTCGATTTGCATATACGCTAATCTTTTTTCTTCAATTGAAGTTTTAGGATTTTTTATAATTAATTTCAACTCTTTTCTTTTTTCAGCATATCTGTCAACTACTTTATGCCTTTCTAAATTTTTTGCAATTTTTGATTTTTTAGCCATTAGCTACTTTCCTCTTCAGTTGTTTCTTGATTTACATTATCAACATTAGCATCTTCATTAAGACTTAAATCTTCTTCAACTGTCGGCTTATTTGATTTATCACTTGATGATAAACCCTTTCCAGATTTCTTATTTTTATATTCATTAATAGGAAAACCTAACGAAACAAGCAATTCATAAGCTTCATAATCAGTTTGCGCTGAAGTTACTATAGTAATATTCATACCTCTTATCGAATTTACTTTATCATAATTAATCTCAGGGAAAACTATTTGCTCAGTGATTCCAAAATTATAATTTCCTCTACCATCAAAACCTTTTGATGGAAAACCATTAAAATCTCTTATTCTTGGAGATGCGATTGAAATCAGTCTATCTAAAAATTCATACATTTTTACTTTTCTTAAAGTAACACTAGCGCCTACTACATCTCCTTCTCTAACTTTAAAATTAGATATAGCTTTTTTTGCTTTAGTAGGGTTAGCTAGTTGACCTGTTATAATTGTAAGCTCATTTAAAGCTTGTTTAAATGTATTTTTATCCTCTCGCGCTTCACCTATACCCATATTTAAAACTACTTTCTTAACCTTAGGTAAACGCATCACATTTTTAATTTCTAGCTTTTTACTTAGAGCATTAATTGACTCTGAATTATATTTAGCTAATAATCTTGGTGTATACTTATTCATAATTAATCTACGACTTCACTATTTTTTTTATTTACTCTTACTTTTTTACCATCTTTCAAAATTTTAAATCCAACCTTAATAGGCTTACCTTTATGCATTAACATTAAATTTGAAACATGTATAGATAATTCTTTTTCTACAATACCGCCCTGTGGATTATCTTGAGTTGGTCTTATATGTTTTTTTGCTTTATTAACACCTTCAACAATAACCCTATTTTTTGCATGCAAAACTTTGATTACCCTACCAGTTTCACCACTGTAATTACCAGATACAACTTTAACATCATCATTTTTTTTAATTCTTAACATAATTATATCACCTCTGGAGCTAAAGAAAGAATTTTCATAAATTGCTTTTCTCTTAACTCTCTTGCAACGGGGCCAAAAACTCTTGTCCCTCTTGGTTCTTTTTGATCGTTTATTATTACTACTGCATTATCATCAAATCTTATATAAGAGCCATCTTTCCTTCGTAATTCTTTTTTTGTTCGCACAACAACAGCCTTGTGCACTTCACCTTTTTTTAAATTTGAATTAGGAATAGCTTTTTTAATTGATATAACAATAACATCACCCAATTGAGCATATTTTTTACGAGATCCACCTAACACTTTTATACAAAGTACCTGCTTAGCTCCTGTATTATCTGCAACATTTAATCTAGTCTCTTGCTGAATCATATTATAATTTCACTGCCTTTTGCTTTATTTCTTTTACTTGCCATCTTTTTAATTTACTCAAAGGCTTAGACTCTATGATTAAAACTTCATCGCCTTTTTCACATGTATTTAAAGAATCATGCGCATAATACTTTTTAGACCTTGTAATAAATTTTTTATATTTAGGATGAGGGAACTTTCTACTTGTTTTCACAACAATAGTTTTATCCATTGCACACGAAACAACAACACCTACAACCTGTCTTCTTTTTGAATGATTTTGTTCCATTATTTTTTGCCTAACTCATATTTTCTTAAATATGTTTTAACTCTAGCAATATCTTTTTTAACATGCCTTATTTTTTGAGGATGTTCTAATTGCTGCAAAGCTTTTTGAAATTTAAAATTAAATAAAGAATCCATTAATTCATTTAAATTCGATTTTAATTCATCAACACTCATATCTTTAATATTTTTTTTCTTAGCCATCTTAAATGCCTATATTCCTTTTTTCAACTAATTTAGTTTTTATATTCAACTTATGAGAACAAGCTCTAAATGCCTCCTTCGCCTGTTCAAATGTTAAACCATCCACTTCAAAAAGTATTCTCCCAGGCTTAATCACAGCAACCCAGTACTCGGGGGTACCCTTACCTTTACCCATTCTTGTCTCTGCAGGCTTTTTAGTAATTGCTTTATGTGGAAAAATTCTAATCCACATTTTCCCAATTTTTCTTACTCTTCTAGAAATAGCGATTCTAGATGCTTCAATTTGCCTGCTTGTAATCCAACCTGGCTCAAGAGCTTTCATCCCATATGTACCATATGCGACTGAATTCCCAGAATTAGCCATACCCCTCATTTTTCCTTTCTGAGGTCTTCTATATTTAACTTTTTTAGGTGATAACATATATACTCTTATTATTTTTCATTATAGAGCCAAACCTTAATTCCTATTATACCATAAGTTGTATTTGCTTCTACATGAGCATAATCAATATTTGCTCTTAATGTATGCAACGGCACTCTTCCTTCTCTAAAAGTTTCATTTCTTGCAATTTCAGCTCCATTTAATCTTCCTGCAACTCTAACTCTTATTCCAGAGGCACCAACACTCATGGTACTTTGAATTGATTTTTTAACCGCTCTTCTATAGTTAATTTTTTTCTCAATTTGTTGTGCAATATTTTGACCTACCAACCTAGCAATAACTCCCGGCCTTTTAATTTCAAAAACATTAACTTGCACATCATAACCAATTAATTTTTTTAAAGTTTTTTTCAAATTATCAACTTCGACACCACCCTTTCCAATTACTAAACCAGGCCTAGCAGTACTTATAGTTATCGAAACCTTCTTTGAAGTTCTAGATATTTCTACATCAGAAACACTAGCCGTTTCATACTTCTTATTTATAAAACGCCTTAGAATTATATCCTCTTTTAAACGATCAGAAAAATTCTTCTCATCAAACCAAGTAGAACTCCACGATCTGTTTATTCCTAATCTTAAACCTATTGGATTACATTTTTGTCCCAATTTTACTCCTTGTTTTGATCTGATAAAGTTATAATCAGATGGCTTGTTCTTTTTCTTATTGGCATTGCTCTACCCATAGCAGCAGGACGAAATCTTTTCATAGTAGGACCTTGATTTACATACGCATTAGATATAAATAAATTATCCTGATCAAAACTCTCAGAATTTGAAGATAAATTTGCAATAGCAGATTTAATCGCCTTCGATATAAAATTTGACGCCTTTTTATTGGTATGCGATAATTTATTTAAAGCATCATTCACTTTCATACCAGATACTTGCTTTAAAACAAATCTAATCTTACTTGAAGACTGCCTAATATGCATTAATTTAACTGTCGTTTCCATATCTATTTCTTCCTATCTCCTGAATGAGATCTAAAAATTCTTGTAGGAGAAAATTCTCCTAACTTATGACCAACCATATTTTCAGTAATATATACTGGAATAAATTTGTTACCATTATGAACTGCTATAGTATGCCCTACAAAAAGAGGTGAAACCGTCGATCTTCTTGCCCAGGTTTTAATGACTTGCTTTTTATTAGAAGAATTCATTTTATTAATCTTATCCTCTAATTTAAAGTCAACATAAGGTCCTTTTTTTAATGAGCGTGACATTATTTTCTCCTCTTAACAATAAACTTATTTGATAATTTTTTCTTATTTCTTGTCTTATATCCTTTGGCTGGAGTACCCCATGGTGAAACTGGATGTCTACCACCAGAAGTTCGCCCTTCACCACCACCATGAGGGTGATCAACTGGATTCATAGCAACACCGCGAACTTTAGGCCTTCTACCAAGCCATCTAGATTTACCTGCTTTTCCAACCCTAATATTTTCATGAGTTTTATTTCCTACTGTGCCAATTGTAGCTAAACACTCATCTAAAACCATTCTCATTTCTCCAGAAGGAAGTTTTAAAGTAACCATATTTTTTTCTTTTGCCATAATTTTAAGTGAAGTTCCCGCACTTCTTGCCATTTGGGCGCCCTTACCAGGCTTCAGCTCTACGTTATGTAACGATATACCATCAGGAATATTTCTTAAAATTGTAGCATTACCTGCGGTAAATGGAATTTCATTTTTAGATGATATTACCTTATTACCGACTTTAAGCCCATCTGGAGCAATTATATATCTTTTTTCATTATCTGAATATTTAATCAACGCAATCCTTGAAGACCTATTTGGATCATACTCAATAGATAAAACTTCACCCTGAACATCAAACTTATTTCTTTTAAAATCAATAATTCTATATCTTCTTTTATGGCCACCACCTCTTCTCCTAGAAGTAATACGACCCAAATTATTTCTTCCGCCTGTTTTCTTCAAAGCAACCGTAAGACTTCGTTCAGGCTTTTTTCTAGTAATTTCTTCAAAACTAGAAACTGACATAAATCTTCTACTAGGAGTATCTGGTTTTAATTTTCTAATTGCCATTACTAAAAATCTCCTTCAACAAAATCAATTTTATGCCCCTCAGCAAGAGTAACAATAGCCTTCTTCCAATTCCTTCTATTACCAGTAGTTCTTAAAACATTACCTCCACTTTTAATAGTAGAATTTTTCTTTTTACCTTTAAAATTCATTGTCGATACTTTTTCAATTACTACTTCAAATCTTTCCTCAATAGCTCTTTTAATTTCCATTTTATTTGATGAAGTAGAAACTTTAAATACATATTTCCTTTGACTAATAAGAATATTGCTTTTTTCACTTAAAATAGGACTTAATATTATATTTGAAATATTCATCATTGTATTAATTTAAATTATTTAAATATTCAACGCTTGATTGATCGACTAAAATATAGTTACTATTCATAACATCATATGTAGAAAAGGACTGCGCATTTACTAAATTAATTTTTTCTAAATTTTTTGATGAAAGAAACAGGTTGTCATTCTTTTCATTTGTTATTAAAGTAATCTTCATATCTTGCAAATCTAATTTTTTCAAAACACTCACAAAATCTTTAGTTTTATGAGAATCAATACTGAATTTATCTAGAATTTTATACTCATCAGCAGCAATCTTAATTGATAAAGCACTTTTTTTAGCAAGCACTTTGACTTTTTTATTAACTTTAACTGAATATTTATGAGGCCTTGGACCAAATGCAGCACCACCATGTACTCTTGAAGGATTTCTTGTAGATCCAATTCTAGCTCTACCTGTACCTTTCTGCTTCCAAGGCTTTGCCCCTCCACCTCTAACTTCAGATCTAGTTTTTGAAGAAGAAGTACCTTGTCTTCTAGATGCTAATTCTGATTTAATTGCAAGATAGATAGAATGCTGATTAGGCTTAATTTTAAAAACCTTATCATTCAAATCAGCTTTCTTGCTTGTCTTAGAACCAGATATATTATACAAATCTACTTTCATATCAACTCTTAGTTAAATAAACAATTTTATTATTTGCTCCAGGAATAGCACCGCTAACAAAAATTAAATTTTTAGCTTTATCAATATTTACAACAGATAAATTTTTAACGCTAACTTTTTGATTACCCATCCTACCAGCCATCTTCATTCCAGGGAAAATCCTACCTGGAGAAGTTCCTGCACCAACTGAACCTGCTTTTCTCATAACACTATTTTTTCCATGAGAAGCACGACCACCACCAAAACCATGCCTTTTCATATGTCCAGCAAAACCCTTACCTTTAGAAACCCCAGTAACAGTCACATAATCACCTTCACTAAACTGATTCACTGTAACTGTATCACCCAATGATATGTTTTCAAGAACATCCAAAGAGCGAAATTCTTTCAAATGCGACTTTGGAGATGATTTAGATTTTTTAAAATGACCCATAAGCGACTTAGTAGTTTTAGATTCTTTTTTATCTAAATAACCTAGCTGAACTGAGTTATAACCATCTCTCTTAGTATTTTTAATTTGCAATACAGTGCATGGTCCCGCCTCTATAACAGTAACAGGATAAGAAGTCCCCTGATCAGAAAACAATTGAGTCATACCTATTTTTTTCCCAATTAAAAATGGCAAAATAAAATCATCAGCATCATCATTAGCATTCTGATTGTCAGCAAGCTCAGCATCTTCAACTATACTTTCTTCTTTTTCTGAATTAGGATCAGAATTAGCTGATTCAGAGCTATCTATAGGAGCATCATCTAACACTTCTTCTTTAGCATCATTATCACTAGAAGACACTTCTTTCGATTCATCAGATTTTTTATCTTCTGAAGATTTATCAACTACTTCTTCAGAATCTGAAGAAGAAACATCATCTTCAGATGTATCTTCAAAATAAAAATTATCTAAATATTTATCTAACATCAATATCCTTTAAGTTCTAATTTCAATATCTACACCAGCAGGCATATCTAGTTTCATAAGAGAGTCAACAGTCTTAGATGTAGAATTCAACAAATCAATAATTCGCTTATGAACGATAATTTGAAATTGCTCTCTAGATTTTTTATCAACAAAAACTGATCTATTAACTGTATAAACCGTCTTTTGATTAGGCAAAGGTATTGGGCCAAGCACTAATGCTCCAGTATCTTTTGCTGTTTTTACAATCTTGTCAGTAGATTTATCTAGCAACATATGATCGTAAGCTTTTAGCTTTATTCTAATCTTATTCATTTAACGCTTTACCCTTAATCATTAATTTCTGTTACTACACCTGCACCAACTGTATGGCCAC
>CETU01161500.1_pt1 | contig 13680 bp, 8 predicted proteins | sample 356531 | NCBI WGS metagenome assembly CETU01 (sample SAMEA2623488, study PRJEB7988) | marine metagenome | isolation source: saline water (ENVO:00002010), including
CCATCTTCCCAGCTGTATGTTTCAGTCATTAAAAAAGAAATTGATAAAATTATAAAAAAGAAATGTTTCATGCTTACCTCTCAAATTAGAAAATATTTATAGGCTAAATATATTAAATATATCGTTTATAAATTATATTTAAATGTTAAGATTTTTGGATTACCTAAAGTTTTGTGAAATGAAGTACCATAATCAAATGTAATTTTTCTATAATTAAATGAAAAACCGCACGAGAATTCTTTTTTATTTTCATTATGATAATATCCTGTAATTAATGATAATGATTTAATTTTTAATATAGAACTAATTTTAAATACTTGATGATTCATTAAATGTTCATCATAAATTAAATCAATATTAATATCAGTATTATAATCTATTATTTTATATGTTGATCCAATGCCTAATAAAATAGGATTGTTTGTAAATTCTTTGTTGAACTTTTCTCTACCTAATTGTTGAATACTTAACCCTAAATACATTTTATTATTAACTTTGTAAGACAAACCAATATCAAAATTAAATCCAAATGATTCATCAATATATAATTGATTATAATTAAAATTACTTTGAATCCCCATATTTATTGAATTTAGAATTTTATGACCAAAACCATAGCTAAATGAAATATGTTGTATATCAAATAATCCTAGAGGATTATCACTTGGCACAATATCTCTTAATTCAATATTATTTGCATATAAGCTAAATAAACTAATATAATGATGACTGTCTCTTGAACTCCACTTATATTCTATATTATCACCTGTTACATCCTGGTACCAATTAATTTTTGAAAGAGAAATAAAATCATTTAGATTATTAATCGATGAAAAATTAATATTTATATTTTCTGAATTTCCAATACCAGTATTACTATTAGAAAGCTCAAATGCATTCTGAGGTAAATAAAATGACTGAACTCCAAAGCTAAATACTAAATTAAAAATTAAAATTAAATAAAACATTAGAAGCTGTATCTCCAAGTAATAATATGACTAATTCCTTCACTTTTAAAACCTAAATCTAATGAATAATCCATTATTATTGGAAATTTATCATTAATAAAAAAATTATATCCAAAACCTAATCGAATTTCATCTTTACCTACAATTCCCAATCTCATCATATAATTATTATTTGAAACGAATTCATAACCTAATCTAGATTTTAAATGATAATTACCATTATAATTTATTTGCTCATAATGAAATAAAAGTAAATGACTTTTTCCTAATTTGTACGATGAACCAAAAGATGCGATTAATGGATAATCCTCTTGATATGCATGTGATAATCCATCACCAATATTAATATCCCAACTCAAATAAGAATTAATTAAATTTTCTAATTTAAAGCCAAGTCTTAAATTATTATTAAATGTATGAGACCATCCAAAATCTAATACAATTGAATTTCCTGTATATTTATCCACATGAGTTTCATTTACATTTAAATTAGAATAATGCATTTTAATTGAAATACCTATGCCTTTGAGACCAAAAGACATAATGCCATAATAATCAGTTAATGATAATTCATTTGTTGGATTATTAAATGAATCTTTACCCATAAAATTATCAACACCAGCTCTTAATATTGATAATGAAAGCCCAGCATTTCCTGGTAGACTTCTTGAGTAATAGAACGATTGAATAGATCTGTCTAATGACATTCTAAAATACGAAATGCCAAAGTTCTGACCAGCAGATTTATTTAATGATGATGGATTATAAAACGATTGAAATGTCATGTAATTATCAGCTACCAGGGCGTTAGCCAATGAATGAGATCGAGCACTAAAACCATATCTATATGTGCTTCCAGAAAATGAAAAAATCAAATTAGCTGTAACTAAAAATAATATTAATTTTATTCTCATGAATTTATTACCATAATTTTAGTCCAATGAATTTTACCAAATAAATTCAACCTACAAAAATAAACTCCATTTGTAACCTGATTGTTAAATTTGTTTCTTCCATTCCAAATGAATTGACCTTGATTATTTACTAAAGTCGCATCATTTAAGTGAATGATATGATTCATAGAAAAGTCAAAAATATCTATCTTTGCATTGTCATTAACATTACCATTTAAATAAGTAATTCTAATATGTCCATCATTATTAAATTGATTAATTTCATCTATGTAAAATGGATTGGGATATGCTGATAAAATATTATCATCATTATAGTATGGATTAGACTGATTCCAAGATCTATACAATTGCCAAGTTAAACCATCATCAAAACTTGCAAAAATTCCATCAATTGAACCTGCAATAATCAAAGCTTCATTTTTAAAGGAGCTGTATATTGCATCAGAAAAAATAATTTGCCCATTAGAATCAATTATATCATATTTATCCCATAAATTTAAATTACCATTATAAGTTTTATATAATCCTAAGCTAGTAGAAGCAAAAATATTTTCATTATCAAAATTTAAATCATAAACAATTGCGCCTATATCTTTAAAGAAATTAATTGTATTCCAACTTTCCCCTTCATCATCAGTATAATTTAAAGTGTGTGGTATTGCAGAATTTAATGATGGGTCCCAAGTAATTGCCCATAATCTTTTTTGATTATTAATCATTTGATCCTTGATACCAACAACCCATCGGTCAGATAATCCATCATCTTCATTATAATGAATCCAATCAATACAATTATTATTTACATCAATAATACCTTTATTAATACCATCTCCAGTACCAACCCAAATGATATTTTCAATAATATGAACTGAAAAAGCTTTATGGTTATCATTACCTTCAGGAGGATTTACTGGATCGTATTCAAATATCGATAAATCAATTTCATTGCAATTTAGTGCAAATTGATCATCCATAGGTAACGGTACAAGCTCCCATTCTGGATTTTCAACATTATAATTGAATCTTCTTAAACCGCCAGCAAAACTTGTTGCATATAAATAATTACCATGGACATCAAGATCATATGAAATATTATATATTTCCGTTGTAATTGCTTTAAATGCAACGCTATCTTGATTTCCCCAAGTTTCATACGTATAAACACCACTGCTTGGATTTTCATCTAATGGCTGATTGATAAAATTCCAATTTATCCCATTATCAAAAGACCAAGATAATCCTGTTCCTTTTGGCCTATATCTTCCATCATAAATACTTTTTGAACCAGAAACAAATAAGCGACTATCGTTAATTACAAATGCAGGAGAACCACCTTCAGGCAGATTACTATTAATTATTGTTTCAAATTTCATTGATTGATTATCTAATTTCATAAATGAAATACCCGCTCCTGTTCTTAACCATAAGGTATCATTTAATTCAACTATCTCATAAATTGAATTGCTTCTTATATCATTTTCAAATGAACTTGAATATGATTGATCGTAGTTAAAATTAACAACTAAATTATTTGCAAAGGAAAAACTTATAAGTAATATGTTTAGAAAATTTTTCATTAATTCGTAATCTCTATAGGAATGTCAATAACTTGGTCGGTTAATCCATCTTCATCTTTTACTATAAATTTAAAAAGTACAAGACCGGCTCTACCACAATCTGTTTCAGAAAAAACTAAATTGCCATCTGTATCATAAAATCCCTGTCCATTTATTGGTCTCATTGGAATGTTAACTTCATAATTATGAATTTCATTACTGCTATTACTATTTGTATGAATGAAATTCCAAGACAAGTCACTTATATAACCTGTGTCTTCAATGGGATTATTACAATTTTCATCAAATATACAATCAACTTGGCAACCGTCATAAAATCTTTGAACTTCATATTTAACAGTCTCAATATTATCTATACCATTCAAATTTGATATAGTTAGTTCAATAGGTAAAAAAGTCCAATTTACTGAATCTAATTGAAATGAATTAGGAACTATCCATTCCAAGATATTAGGTTTTATTGGTGTTGAAATTTTATCAAAATATGCAAGATTATCTGAATTATCATTAAATGAAAATATTAATGCAATATCATAGATATAAATTTCTTCAGACAAACTTAATTGTCCCTCATAGAAGAAAATATTTTGATTGTATGGTGACTGAAATAATTCAGCAATGAATATTACTTCACCGTTTTGTAAATTTCCATTTGAAGTAATAATTAACTCAATTTTTTCAATATTAGTATTATCTGAAATTTCTGAAAAAACAGATAGCAAATTTTGACTATTATCATAATGCGAAGAAAAACTTAATAGTGAAAAACTATCAATTTCTTCCAAATTATCTAAATCATTCACAGTATCACATGAAAAGAGAAATAAAAAAATAAATAAGAGTTTCAATTTATCACTAAACATATCCATTCACCCTTTTTAACACATTTTACTAAATTAAAATTTAAACTTTCTATTAAACTAATCATTTTATTTTTGTATGATTTAATAATGCCGGATAATATCACAGTTGAATTATTATTTCTATTTTTTTTAATAATTGGCAATAAATCTATTAATACTGTTTCATTGATATTGGCTACTATACAATCATAACTAAAATTTGTAATTGATAAAACATTTTTAATTGAAAAACTAAAATTTGAAATACTATTTAATTTCATATTTTCATAAAAATTAGTTTCACAATCAACGTCATAATCATAACAATCAACATTTTTAGCTCCGCATTTGATTGCTCCAATAGCTAAAATACCGCTTCCTGAACCTAAATCAAGAACATTATCGTTTGATGATATACAATACTGAAGTTCGTTTAAAATTAACTGAGTTGTTTCATGTGTTCCAGTTCCAAAAGCCATACCTGGTTTAATAATTATATATTTTTCAGAATATTTTTTCGGCTTATGCCATTCAGGGATTATAGTAAATTGATCATTAATTTCTAATGGTTTAAAATATTCAATAAATCCTTGATGCCAGTTTTCATATTTTAGTTCTTTGATTGAACAATCTGTAAGATTTTTATTTTTTATAATATTCTTTTGATTGTAATTAAAATAAAACACAATATTATCATCTGTTTCATGAGTCCCTAAAATTTGTTGTGAAAAATTTGTGTACAAAAATTTAATAGCTTTATCATTATTAATACTTGCTGAAACACTTATCCATTTTTTTTTTGATATATTTGTCATTGTTTCTCTTTTTTTACTATAAAATTAATTAAAACATTACCAACAATAAAAAGCCCTTTTGGTGAACAATTTTCAATTGTGTCATCAACTGTATGCCACTCTGGAAAATCAAAATCAATAATATCTATCGAAGGTACACCTGTGCCTTGGTGATAATAAACATGATCATCATATATAGGATAAGTTAATTGCCATACAAATTCTTTATAACCTAGGTCGTTTGCTAATTCCCATATTTCATAAACTAAATCCTTAGCAAAATTATATGAAAATTTTTCAATTTTAAATATAGGATTTTTATCTGCTATCATATCAACGCAAATAGCATATTTTGGCAATATACCTTTATATTGTTTTACAAATGACTGAGTCCCTAATCCCCACTCTTGTGGATGACCTGATCTACCCATATCCTCTGCATCAACAAGTAAAATATCAATTCCAATTTTTTTTAAATTCAAATCATTTTTTATATGTTTTGATAATTGCATTAATAATGCAACACCACTTCCACCATCATTTGCTCCTAAAATTGGAGTTAAATGATTATTTTTGTCCTTATCTTTATCAGCTCTATCTCTTGTATCCCAATGTGCTAAAAATAAATATCTTTCTTTTGAAGAAGGATTATGCATTGCCAAAATATTTTTAATTTCTAATCTCTCTTTTGTAAAAGGATGATTAATAGAATCCTGAAAAAATGAAACTGAATCTGCAGTAGAAGTAAAATATTTAAATAAATAATTTGCAAATTGACTATGACTTTCACTACCTGGATACCTTGGTCCGTATTTGCACTGCTCTTTAATAAATTCAAATGCATTATCCCCATCGAAATCTGGAATACTATATGAAAACATAAAAATATTTAATAATATGATAATTAAAAATTTCATTAAATTTTATCCCTTAATTTTGATTCTCACATTAAAACCAAAATCTCTTTCTTCTCTTTTTCCTGAAGTTTTATTCTCAGTTAAAATATAATTAAAATAAATATCTCCAGTAATATAGTTTGTAAAGCTATAACCTACTTTTGGTTTTAATGATAACGAAGTAGATAACTCTTGCTGATTAAATTCTGAAAGATCACTAATTAAAACAGAAGTCATGAGTGTTTCAGATTTATCATATGAAATATCAAAACCAAAAGTAATGTCATTTTCAATGTTAAAATCTCTAAAAAAGAATATAGGTAAATTAATTCCACCAGATCTATTAAAATCAATTCTACCATTTAATTGAGAAGTATGTTTTTGCTCAGTTGATGCACCTGAATTACTTATGTATAAATTGCGAATTAAATTTGCTCTAAAATTTATAGGATTTTTACCACTTGTTTTAGCCGTAAATCCAATTAATGGTGAAAAATTCCTACTATAACCCCAGCTTTGAATTTCACTATCTTTATAACTAGCATTATTATCACCATTAAAAGTGTGCTGAAGACTAAATGTTCTAAAAATATCATTTAAAATTGGTAATTTTTCAAGACCAGACCAGTTTAAATTCCAATTAAATATAGGAAATCCATCATCACCTCTTATTCCCATAGGAAAATAAGTTTTTGAAATGTTATAAGTCACATCTGATGACGATTGATTCGTTAATGAATTATTATTTTTATAATCAATACCTGCTTGAACTTTTTTAGTTAAACTAATATTTGTACTAATTCTAAAATCATTAACATATTGATGATAAAATGAATTAACTATATTATTTTCATTGTTATAAAGTGCATTATCACTATGAGGATTATCAGTCAAAGCTAATCTATATGTCAAGTCAGGATAAAATTCATCATCTGCTAATATGTTTGAATGTGAATTATTAACTTTGTAAGAATAACTCATATTTATTTTTGAAAATTTATCTGAAAAATTATATAAATTTTTGAAAATTGATTTTAAAATAGGATTATTAATCTCATTTTTTTGTTTTTGTGGTTCGGAATTTCTTCGGCCTCTACCTCTACGTGTATTCTTTTTTTCTGGTGTATAATATAACTCAACTAAATCAGTTGCAGAAAAAGAAATAGATGAAGTTAAAACACCATTTGCAGAAACATTAGCTGAATTCAATTCTGGAGCATTAGATTGATTGTTTGTTAGTTGCCAACCATAAGCTGAAGAATATTTTATATTTGGATTTAACCATTTCATATAATCAGGTGTAAAATTGAATGTAAAGCCCTCTGATTTTTGCTTAACTAAGCCTGCACTTAAAGATTCTATTGCATCAAATATGTATGAGTTAAGTTTTTGTTCATCATTATTATTATAAATATTATCGTAATTACTGTTTATATCTGTCGAGTAAGACATTTTAATATTTTTAGTCAATCTATAATTAATTGAATATTTTCGATCTAAATTAAACGAATAGTTTGGTGTTGAAATTCCAGTTCTTTGTTTACTAATTTGATTATGCTCAGATATATTAATAGAAGTTGTAAATTTTTCTGGTGACCAATAAAACCTTGTTTCAGATAAATTGTTTCCAATAAATGGTATGAAATTAAAAAATTTGAATGGTAAAATAAAATTACTATCTGAAAAATTGTACCCATAACTACCTGAGATTGATATGTCCTGAGCAATTTCTTTTTCTATAGTAGCTGTTGACTTATTTCTGTTAACAATAGAAAAGTTAACTGAAATTTGATCCAAAGTATATTTTATTAAAGGGTTGTCACTCTTAGTTACTTTATTAAAAGAAGTAGATATTGATGATTGGTTATTTTTTGTTTTTATTTCATCAGGAGCACTATTTATATCGCCTGATAAAATATCACTAGAAGGATAAAATTTTGGAGATGATATATTATATAAATAACTAAAATTTAAAGGCATTTTTAATCCCCAGTTTAAAGGTAAAAACTTGTCCATAGATAATTTAGAGTTTAATGTAAATGATTGTGTGTTATTTCCAGTTCCTAATCTTTCTTGTAAAAGATGAAAATCAGCATCTTTTTGTTCAAATGATGATGAAATATTTAGTAAGTCTGAAAAATTAACACCTCCTTTCAATCTAAAAGCTTGCCCTTTATCTTTTTTGACTCCAGTCATCCTTAACTCATCTAACCACACATTTCCATAAATGGTATCATCATTGTTATTTAAAACGCTAACTAAAACAAATTCAATATTATTTATAGCAGGCTCTCCTTTAATTCTTAGCTCACTACAATAATTACATACATCATTTATATCATTCTCCCATCTCCATACATTATGTTCTGAAATATATTCTGTAGGTGGTGGATTGAATAATCCGTCTTCATTCAAATCTTCAAATGGTTCACCAAAATTATATTCATTATTGCCTTCTGTAATATTATACGAAAAGTCATCATTTCCAGAAGGTTCTTGAATTAATGTATTAATCGGGCCATCAAAATTTGGATCAAATGAGCTTCGTAATGCTGAATTTTGTGGTAATTGTAAATAAGTTTCACAACGATTTTGATTAATTAAATCATAATTTGGTTCGCTAGATTCACAAAGATACGAAAATGATAAAGTGTCCAAGCATTCCCCAAATCCATTTTCAGTTAAATTTGTACAGCCATCAATACCTACATCTAAATATTCTTCTAATGAAATTTCCAGTTTATATTGAGTCAATTTATTAATATTTATATCTATATGATTTCTATAATCCCATCCATCGTAAATAGGTTGCCTAATTTCATAATATTGTTCATCTTTTCCAAATCTAAACAATAATTCTACGTTCGAAGAGTCTTGAATAAACCAATTATCACCATAGCTCTCAGGTTTTCCATGTACGTACATCCCTAAATTGTCATATGCAAAGAAGCTATTTTTTTTATCATTAGGAAGAGCAGAAAAACTTTTTTTAATTGCAATAGCTTGATTCGAATCTATTCCACCATTATCAATGCCATCGTTTGATTTTTCAAATGACATTACAAGGGATTGTTCCTTCATCCTAATTCCAGTAAGCTCATCCACCTCTCCTTCAACATCAGAATTTGGTGGCTCATATTCATTTGGGTTGTCATGAGTATTTAATACTGTAACTGCAAAATATGGTTCTTCATCAAAATCTTCATCATCAATTGATGGGATTTCATTAATAGTTGAACTTCCTAATTCTAACCATTCGTTACCAACAATTTCAAGTTTTGCAATTTTAAGTACTTTTGGGATATTTAAATCATTGATTGAATTTTCATAATTATATAAGCTATTTGTACCATCAATCCAAAGTCTTATATTTCTAACATCACTCCAACTAACACTTCCATCGCCAACAACATCAAAATCACTTAATAAAACTCGAAAAAGCTTCCAATTAGTTGAAGGAATATAATCTGTATAATCAAGACTTTTAGGATCAATTGAAACTGTAAAATAATTATTACTAACATCTAAATTATAATCTTTATCCAAATCCTCTGAATCAGGATATCTACCTAAATCAGCGTTACCTTCCGTTCCATTATATTGCTTATAATAATTTACATCTGGACAATCGCTATTATTATAACACCAATTATCTCCGTTAGGATCAATAGAATTTATCTCATTTTCATGTGTTTCATTACATAAATTATTTTTAAAATCACAATTACATCCACCCAAACCATCTTCGTATATATCTGGACATAAATCTAATCCAATATCTTCTTCATCAGTTAGATTATTATCTCCCCAACCACTACCATAAACATCAATATCTTCTGTATCAAGTTTATTATCCTTATTTAAATCTTCAGATATATGTCCAATATCAATATGTAGTTTTATATCTTCATCCATATCAAAATTTTCTGAGTTAACCCAAATTTCTAAATATTTTTTTCTACTTAAATCATAGTCACTTGAATATAAGGGGGTAATAATACCATTCCACAAATCTTCCGTTTCATATTCTGTATTTTGAAAAAAAGGTCTAATCCAAAGTGTTTTTGTGTAAGTATTTCCAGCTTGAGCTGAAGTTTCAATATCAGGCCATATATCAATAGTTTGCTCTTCAATATATGGATTATACCAAACCATTGATCCTCTAGATAACAATTCTTTTTCATTGCCATTTTCCGATATTGGTGGTGAAGCAATTTTCCAATTTCTTGCAGTTAAGCCAATTGATACAGATCTTTTGGAAGCTTCAAAATCATCCAAGAATGCTTGTCCTAAAGGATTAGGGTCAGGATAAACTTCAGCAAATTCACCTTCAAAATTAATTGATGAAGGTGCAGTTGCATCTACAAAAGGTATATTGTTAGTAAAATTAGTCAATTGATCAAAGTCACTTTCAAACCTTCCATTTATATTCCATATAAAATTTCTCATAGGCTCATAACCAATTTCAACATTATCCTCCATTATACTTTGATTATAGTAGAATAATCCACCACTAATGAAATTTTGATTGTTTATACCATACTTAAAATGTGTACCAAATAAAAGTTTTTGATCAAATGAAATTAATTCATTTTCTTCATAAGTGACATTAATATTGGCTCCAGGCAAAAGAGCATCTTGATTAATAAAATTTAGGGTTCCAGAAAAATAATCAATCGTATAATCAATACCTCTTGACAATACTGAACCATTTAAACTAACAGTTTCACTTCCTTCAACAATCATAAATCCTAAATTAATGTTAGAACTCGCACCAGAAGCATGTTTGTATTTAATCATAAATTCGTGCTCACCTGTTATTTCACCCTGATCTGTAGAATAATACATGGCAGGCCCAGAATCTTGTTCAATATTTGAAAAATTATTATTTATGTCATTCAATTCTGTATCAAGATAATATTCCAAATCCTCACTATTGATACCCCAATAAACATTTTGATCATTAAAATCCCAATAATTAAATTCATTGCCTAAATAATTATAATCTCTTGTATTGTCATCATAAGCAAATGGCAAGTGCGCTGGTAAAAATAACTCTCCATGAATTGGATTAACTAATATTGTTGAATTATCAATTTTCCCATCTCCAAGATAAAAATTATTTGTAGGGTCTTTAACTTCTTCACCATTTGAATTACGGGTGTCTAAACCAAATATAGTTAGAAAAGATTGAAAGTTATTAACTTGACTATGTGTTTCTTCTAAACCTCCATTATTATAAACAATTTCTAATTCCAATGAATTTAAATCAGAAATTGAGCCTCCTAATGAGTATACATTTTTAAACATAAGTGGCCAAGTCTCGTAATTTGGTGTTGTAGCTCCATCTAATTTTATAAGTTTCATTGATACAGATTCATCAGAATTTGGTGTAAATAAATTATTGCCATCGTTATCAATAAAATCTGTACAATTCTGACTTATACCATCATATTCTTGATCTAAACATTCATCAAACAAGTCTGTATTATTAATTTGATATTGATCAAATTGACCGTTACCATTATCAATAAATTGGTCACAACTAATGATATAACCGTCAACTATGATAGCATTATTATCAATACAATAGTCTGGCGTCAAATATGAACCTGATTGTGAATCATATTCAGTATAATTATAGGATATTGCAATGGCTTCTTGAGGATTTGTATTTAATCTTAAGACCCCTAATAACCGATCAATTTGATAATCAATCCCCTCTGTCAATTTTTTCCAATTACCTGATATTTGTGTTGAATTAGTATCAAGTGGATTAATATACGCTGTTCCATAAACAACATCCAACACTCCATCATCAGTAGTAGTATTTGTTTTTTTATAAACTTTATATTTGTAGATGACATCATTTGAATCAAAAGTATGACTTGTTGAACCATTAATTAATGTTAATGGATAATATTGTTTTTTAAATTTTTCTTCAATAAAAAAATATCTATCTTTAATAAAATTATAATCATTTATATAACTCCATTCAGACGTTTGGCCACCAGAAAAAGTTTTTGCAGATTTTTTAACTTGCTCTCTTGATAAAATAGATTGAATTTCTAGAGGACCAAATTGATGGGCCATCTTTACTCCAAATAATCCTTCACTTTTCCCACTCCCTACGCTAACGAATTGAGTTGAGGGTAAACTTAGACTAATATTACCAGCTTCAGCTGATTGCAATATATCATTTTTGTTGCCCTTCCATTTGATTGTTAAATCATTTTCCCAATTAAAATCTGCCTCTGAATCCTGTTTAGCTTTTAATGATAATTTTTCACCAATTTTACCTTCAATATCAAATCTTTGTGTTTGTTCAATATCTATATCCCAAGATTTATTTTGAGCTGAATTTAAAACTACTAAATCCTTGTCTTCAAAAGCTAATTCTCCATTTACAGTTATATCTCCTTTTAAATTTAAAGATACGTTTGTACCAGCAATATCTTGATTAATTAATTTTAATGCAGCATCAGGAGCATTACTTCTTCTAGTTTTTGATGTGAAATTTTTAATAATTTTTTCTTCATATTTTTTTTTCTTATTTTTAGATAATGCTTCATCAACATACCAATCTAATTCTATCACTAATGGTAAAGTCAAATTGTGATTATGATGCACATTATAAAAAACTATGGTATTTTCATTTGCTCCATTTTCAACTTTATGCTCAAAATTTTTTAATTTTCTTATAGATTTAATTTTTTTATTTTTTAAAAAAGAGTGACCTATACTTATTGGTGAATCTGTAATTTCATTAATGTAATAATCAATGGAATTTAAAGATTTATAAAATTTATCTTTGTCATCGAAAGGTTTAGCTAGATTAGGCAATAATTTCCAATAAGTCGAAAGTGAATATTCTATTGATATAAATTTTATATCATTTGAAAAAAAAATTCCAATTAAAAATAATATATAATATGATTTTATTGACTTCAACATAAATATAAACTTATTTGATTAATTGAATAGGTTATGAGAATTTAATAATGAAATTAAACTATTTATTGCTCTTGCTCTATGTGAAATAGATTTCTTTTCATTCATAGTCATTTCTGCAAAAGTTTTATTTAACTCCTCTACATTAAAAATTGAATCATAACCAAACCCATTTTCTCCTTTTGGTTTTTCCGTTATAAATCCTTTAACGCTCCCTTCTGCAACAAGTTCCAAATCTTTACTTACATATGTCACAACGGTTTTAAAAGTAGCGGATCGAAGAGATTTTTTAACATTTGACATATCATAGAGAAGTTTATTAACATTGTCTAAATATGTGCTATTTTCTCCAGCATATCTTGCTGAATATATACCTGGCTTACCACCTAAAGCATCAACAAATAATCCTGTATCATCTGATATAGTGGGAATATTCGTTAGCTTAAATACAGTTCTAGATTTAATAAATGCATTCTCTGTTAATGTTTGTCCATCTTCAACTATTTCACCTATTGTAGGATAAGCTTTCAAAGTTACTATATCAATTGATGGATTATTTAATGATTTTTGTAACTCTTTACATTTATCAATGTTATGTGTAGCTAAAATTATTTTCATAAGAATAAATATTTGTTTAAATTAGTCAGCTTAAATTTAAAGCTTATTGTTTTTTATAAATATTAAATTTTTATTTGGTCGGATAGCTCAGTTGGTAGAGCAGAGGACTGAAAATCCTCG
>CETU01016950.1_pt1 | contig 13675 bp, 10 predicted proteins | sample 356531 | NCBI WGS metagenome assembly CETU01 (sample SAMEA2623488, study PRJEB7988) | marine metagenome | isolation source: saline water (ENVO:00002010), including
TATTGATTTAGTATTACCATTATCAAAGTGTTCAGTTATATTATGGGCATCTGAGCTATTACAACTGAAAGATGCAAAAGCTAAGGTTATGATTATAGTAAGTCTTTTATTGAGTTTCATAATTTATATTTTAAAATCACTTTATATAATCAGCAGGAACATATGCCTGCTGATTATATATTGCTCCGGTGGTAGGACTTGAACCTACGACACGCGGATTAACAGTCCGCTGCTCTAACCAGCTGAGCTACACCGGAATATTTAATCTAAACAAACACCTAAAATTAAATAATATTAGTAATATCATAAAAAGAAATAATTAAGATATTTTTTGAAATAATGGATATAATACATCATATGTGTCAAATAAGCCTTGGACAACAACCTTTGTATTTCCAATTGCAGGCATGAAATTATTATCTCCATTCCAACGAGGAACAACATGGAAATGTATATGATCATCTATACCAGCTCCAGCACATTTTCCAACATTAACACCAAAATTAAAACCATCTGCATTTAATTCTTTTTTTATAATATCCATACTATTTTGAGATAGTTTGATAATTTCAGATAATTCGTTTTGATTTAAATCAATCATAGAATTTACTTTGCGATATGGGACAACCATCAAATGACCATTGTTATAAGGATATAAATTCATAATAATAAAGGATAAATCTCCCCTAAATAATATTAAAGATTCCCTATCATCATCTGAATTTAGAGCATCTAAAAATACATCCCCTTCTTTTGAAGAAGGCTTAGAAACATAGTCCATTCTCCAAGGAGAAAATAAATGCTTAATATTATTATCAGGTTTCAAACTAATCTCACTTTATTTCTTTTAACCCTGTAATGTCTGAAGAAGATCTAATTTTGTCTCCTAAGCCATCAATAATTTCAATGCCTAATTCATGACATGTTTTTGATTCAGGTATTTCATTGCTCAGTCTATCTCCACCCTTAGCAAATATATTTGGCTTTAAATATTCCAACGATTTGCACTGAGTCTTATCTTTATCGATAGACAAAAAGACTTCATCAACACATTTTAGAGCTGATACTATTTTCATTCTGTCGCTCTCACTCATAAAAGATTTACCTTTTTTTAATTTCGCCTGCAAATCACTATTAACAATAACTATAAGTTTATCACCTAATTGTTTAGCTAACTCTAAGCATTCTAAATGACCTACATGTAATGGGTCAAAATAACCACTAGTTGCGACTATCTTCAAAATTTATCCTTTTTAAAATTCTATATTGATACCTTCAGTATCCCAAAATTTACGTACTTCTACAGTGTCTTTATAAATACTAAACTGCGCTGCACTCTGATATGGATCCAAGGTTCCTGAAAAATATATCAACGGATTAATTATATTTTTTTGTTCGTAAGCATGTAAAATATACTTCCCCGGCTCCAAATCCTCAAATGCAAAGAGCGAATCATCCACCACATCATGATATAGTAAATTTAATGAAATATTTTGTGCTGCAACTACAATATTCTGATTTATAGAATTTGTAATTTTACCCTTGATCTTGCTTCCCGTTTTATTAATAGGGCTATGGCTCAAAGTATATACTTTGATAGAATCTAACATTTTATTTTGACTAAAATCTTGCACACAGTCACCTGAAATTTTAATCGCCTGCAAATTAGACTTTAATAATTGTATAGTCATTGAGTTAAGACTCTCATATTCAACCAATATCCAATTTTCGTTATCTATGCTATCATAATGTAATCCTAAAACAATTAAACTATCAGTATTTATAGGCTCAGAGAAATTCACAACGGCTAAGGAATCATGCTCATTTACAGATACAATATTTGGTGATATTGTATCTAAAACAGTTTTTCCTAAATATAAATATGGCTCTAAGTCGTATTCTTGAAGTCTATTATTCTCTGTAATATTAATATATATAGAATCATTATCGCCAACCAATGAGTCTAAGATGTAAGGTCTTGATAGATTATTATTATAAAATATGTTTAATAGGTTTGAGTTAACGGTCTCTACTCGACTTATTTTAACTTTTTCTAATGGATCATCAATATATATTAAAATGTTTTCATCAATATTATCATTATCTAATTCAACATAATTATCAGTACATATCCCATATCGATTCTGATTAACATCTAAGCGACCTTCGGATGCGACAATAACATATTTGCCAAATTCTAAATAGTTAAATGAAAACTTGTTATTTATATCTGAATTTACTTTCTTAATAGGATTATCGATATCAACCATAGGCCAATTGTATAAATATATATTATGAATTCCCGCTAAAGAATTTAGCAATTCTCCTTTTATTGATCCGTAAGCTGCAGAATCATTAATATTATAAATCAACTGAATCTGCTCATTTATTTTATTTGTTCTGTAATCTGAAATGTTTCTGCTTAAGTTAACTTCAAAAGGAGAATCAACAGGCCATTTATTTAAAGGCTTAATAACAATTTTATTTTTTCTTACTCTAATTGAAACATCTATAGAAGGATATATATATACCGAATTAATTATTGAGCTTGGATCAATATATTCGTCAAAGCTAAGCACAATGGGATTGTCGGTGCTGATATTACTTTTATTATTAGGCTGAATCTCTAATAAAATAGGCCCTTCTATATCTCTTGGTCCTCCCTGAGGTGGGGCTTGAGATGCACAATTAAAAAATATAATTAATAAATATATGTATATAATTTTTATCATTTCATGCTTTTATAATCAAATATTGATACTTAAATTCTAATACATTTATGGAAAACTTCTCTAATAATTTTCTTTTATCTTTACCTGCCTTAAATGATTCCGTCTTTGAAGAATCTTTAATTTATATTTGCAACCATAATAAATCTGGAGCAATGGGTATTATTATAAACAAACCAATGCCTGAAAAAAATATCGCAAATATATTAAAAGAAATTAGCCTAGAACAACTAAAACCCAAAATGCAAATATATTTTGGTGGACCTGTAGATTTAAGTGTTGGAATGTTTTTGCATAATCGAGAATACAAAACAAATGGAACGGTCAATATTTCGGAATCAATTTCATTATCTTCAAACATTAGCATTGTAGATGATATAAAAAATGGAAAAGGACCTGATAAATTCAAATTTGCTTTAGGATATTCTGGATGGACAGGTGGGCAACTAGAAACAGAAATTGAAAAAGGCTATTGGCTATTAGTACCAGCAGTAGATGATTTAATTTTAAATACCCCTTATTCAGAAATATTAACCAAGATTCAATCTATTGCTGATATTGATATAAACATCTTTAGTGGTGGACTTTCTGGATTGTCTTGATAATTTTATGATAAACAATTCTACTAATCTAAAATATCACGACTTAATGCTTCATAGAATAAATGAAATTCTATTAGTTTCAAGTCCCTACGATTCATTCATACTTGAAGAAGATGGAAACCTTTCAGAGCAAATCTTGCATGAATTCCAAGGTATGAATTTAAGCTATGCACCAAGGATATGGAGCGCTAATACAGGCAAGGAAGCTTTAGACTTACTAAGTACTCGGAATTTTGATTTGATTATTGTAATGCTGCGTATTGCAGATACGAACCCAATAAGCTTTAGCAAAAATATTAAATCATTATATCCTGAAATTCCCGTTGTAGTTCTTGCATTTGATGAATCTGAGATTAAACAATTACACACTTCATCTAATAAATATATAGATGATATATTTATTTGGTCTGGCAATGCTAATATATTTCCAGCAATAATAAAAAACTATGAAGACCATAAAAATATATCTAGGGATATTGAGATAGGAGACATTAGAACAATATTATTAATAGAAGATACTCCTCGCAGCTATTCCAACTTGCTACCTGTACTATATAAAGAAATTATTTTCCATACAAAAGAATTGATGAATAAAAGCTTAAATACCGAGCAGCAATTATTGCATATGAGGGCTAGGCCAAAAATATTATTAGCTAAAACATATGAACAGGCTGAGGAAGTATATAAAAAATATGATAAAAATCTACTAGGCATAATAGCAGATATAAGATTTCCTAAAAAAAATAAATTAAATCAACATGCTGGTTTAGAATTTATTAAATCCATAAGGGAAACTAATAAATCAATTCCAATATTATTGCAAACTAGTGAGCAGGATTTAAACTTAAAAGATATAAATAATAGATTAAATGCACCCGTTATACAAAAAAATTCTCCAAAATTTTTTAAACACATAAAAGTATTTATGAAAAATAATTTTGGTTTTGGAGATTTTATAATAAGGAATAAAGAAGATGTCGAAATAGATAGAGCAACAAGCATAGATGAACTTGCAGAAAAATTATATAATATATCAGAAGAATCAATTTATTTTCATGCTTCTAAAAATCACTTCTCTAACTGGCTCGCTGCAAGAGGAGAACTAACATTAGCTACACAATTTAGAAAAATTAAACTAGATGATTTTAAAACACAGGAAGAGCGTAGAAAACACTATATATCTCTTATTGAAAAATACAGTTCTATAAAAAATAAAGAAAATAACATAATCAACTTTAGCAAACACTCTAATTTGAAAAAAAGTAATTTCTTACGCATCGGTACTGGTTCATTAGGTGGGAAGGCAAGAGGATTAGCTTTTGCAAATTCATTAATTAAAACCAAAATACTTAAAAAAAAATTTACTGATTCAGATATCAACATTCCCAAAACAGTAGTCATTACGACTGATGAATTTGATAGATTTATGGATATGAATAATTTATGGGATACGGCCCTTCATTCAAAAACCAATGAAGATATTATTAAAATATTTTTAAAAAGCCGACTATCAAAAGAATTAATTATAATTATCAAAAATATATTAAACGATATTAATAAACCATTAGCTATACGATCATCTAGTTTGCTAGAAGATTCTCAATACCAACCTCTTGCAGGAATGTATTCGACATTCATGATACCTAATTCATCTAATAGTGATAAAGAGCGACTCAGTCAAGTATGTGAAGCTATAAAACGAATCTATGCTTCAACTTTTTTTCAAGGCCCAAAAGCTATTATGGATACTATTATCCAAAGACATGAAGAAGAAAAAATGGCTATTATAATTATGGAATTAATTGGTCAAAAACATAATGATATTTTTTATCCTACTTTTAGCGGTGTAGCTCAGAGTTATAATTATTACCCAATCTCTCATATGAAAAGAAATGAAGGAATAGTATTTATTGCATCGGGTTTAGGTAAAACAATAGCTGACGGTAAAAAATCATTACGCTTTTCACCATTTCATCCAAACATACTGCCTCAATATTATTCTATTAAATCTACAATTCAGAACACACAAACTGATTTTTATGCATTATCTCTTAATAATGGAAAAAATCCAATGAAATCTGGAGAAGAAAATAATTTAAAACTTTTACCATTAGATATAGCTGAAAAAGATAGTCAATTAAACTATTTAGCAAGCGTTGTTTGTACTGAAGATGATATTATACGAGATTCACTAACATATAGCGGGCAGCGAATCATTACCGCTGCACCAATATTGAAATATGAAAGTTTTCCTTTTAATGATATTATTAAATACTTACTTAATATTGGACAAGAAGCTCTTGGCTGCCCAGTGGAAATAGAATTTGCCGTGAATATAACAGCTGAAAAATTGATGAATTTTTCTCTTCTGCAGATCAAACCAATGGTCATTGAAAAATTAATAAACAAAAAACATTTACTAAACAAAGATGATAATAGTACTATTATTTGCAGTAGCCGCAATGTTCTTGGAAATGGATACATATCAGACATAAACCATATAATATTAATTGACCCTGATAAATTTGATAAATCAAAAACTAATGATATAGCAAATGAAATAGAGCATTTGAATATTTTGTTAAATGATGAGAGTCCTTACCTCTTGATAGGACCTGGAAGATGGGGCACTTCGGATCCTTGGCTTGGAATTCCAGTTAATTGGAAACAAATCTCTAATGCTAAAGTGATTATTGAATTAGGTATAGAAAATCTTAATCCTGATCCATCATATGGAAGTCATTTCTTTCAAAACTTAACTAGCCTACACATTGGGTATTTCACAATAAATAAAAATGAATATCAAAAATCTATTAATTGGCCTTGGATGAGAAAACAAAAAGTTGTTAAAGAAAAAAAATATGCTAAACTAATTGAATTAGACGAGAGCTTAATAGTAACTATTGATGGACACCAAGGAAATGGAATTATCAAACAGAATCAAAAACAAAAAAATGAAAATATGGACGAAGAATTATCGACAGGAATTTAAACACATCCTTGATCTAACATTGCATTAGCAACTTTTATAAACCCACCTATATTAGCACCTTTTATATAATCAACTCTATCACCATTAGATCCATATTTAACACATTGAGCATGAATGCTTTTCATGATTTCATTTAATTTATTATCGACTTCTTCAGAACTCCAATTAATTCGCATACTATTCTGGCTCATCTCTAAACCTGAAACTGCTACTCCTCCCGCATTTGCAGCTTTCCCAGGTCCAAATAATATTTTTTCATTAAATAAATCGGCAGCATTTGGTTCGCTTGGCATATTAGCACCTTCTACAACACATATACATCCATTATGGATTAATGTTTCAGCATCATTTTCATCAATTTCATTTTGAGTAGCACATGGAATCGCGATATCACAATCAATACCCCAAGGCTTTTGATTTTCTAAATAATCAACTTTATATTTATCAGCGAATTCTTTAATTCGTCCCCTCTTAACATTTTTCAGGTTCATAATCCACTCAAGCTTTTCTTGATCTAACCCATTTTTATCATATATTGTTCCTGATGAATCTGATAAAGAGATTACTTTTCCACCTAATTCAATAACTTTTTCTGCTGCATATTGAGCAACATTTCCAGAACCAGAAATAGCAACTTTTTTACCAGAAAAGTTCATATCTTGAGTACCTAATAACTCTTGAGCAAAATAAACAGCTCCATAACCTGTTGCTTCCGGTCTAATAAGACTTCCACCCCAATTAATTCCTTTTCCTGTCAATACACCTGAAAATTCATTTCTGATTTTTTTATATTGACCAAATAAAAAACCAATTTCTCTTCCTCCTACACCTATATCTCCTGCAGGAACATCTGTATTTGGACCTATGTGTCGACACAATTCAGTCATAAATGATTGACAAAAACTCATAATCTCATTATCAGACTTGCCTTTTGGGTCAAAATCTGAACCACCTTTTCCACCTCCCATCGGGAGTGTAGTTAAACTGTTTTTAAAAATTTGTTCAAATGCTAAAAATTTCAAAATGCTCAGATTTACTGATGAATGAAATCTAAGGCCGCCTTTATACGGGCCAATAGCAGAATTGAACTGTATTCTAAAACCTCTATTAACATTTATTTTACCCATATCATCCCTCCAAGGCACTCTAAATGTAATAACTCTTTCTGGCTCAACAATTCTATCTAAAATGTTATTGTGTAAATAATGTTGATTTTCTTGAAGAAAATCCCATATTGAACTCACTACCTCTTTGACTGCTTGATGAAATTCATTCTCTCCTGGATTTTTTGAAATGACATAATCCATAAATTGGTCAATTGTCTTATACATTAAAAAATTCTCCTAATTTTCTTTTCTCATTTAGAGTAAATAAGCATAATTACTATTAGCAATACATGGTAAAATTACAATAAACTTATAGTATGAATTATGTCATTTTTTTATTTATTTATGTTTGAAAAAAATATTAAAGCAAAATTAGTTAATAACACATTAAACTCTCCAATTCGAACATTCTGCATTTCATTGATGCTAACATTTTTTTTGGCCATTGGATTGAAATGGTTTATTATAGATGATGATTTTGTAAAACTGTTACCTCAACATATTCCTTCAAAAATCATTTGGGATGAAATTCAAGAAGATTTTGGTGCCTCTGAAACAATGGTTATAGCCTTTGGCAACAAAGGTGAAACAATTTATAGAGAAACTATATTCGATGCTATTTGGGATTTAACAACTACTCTAGAAAACTACGAAGGCATTGAAGAAGTAATTTCTATAAAAACAATCAACAAACTTGAATCAAATGATGGATTTATGGAAGTAGATGATTTATTTCCAAATAGAGAGTTAGATGAAAATGATATTAATGAAATAAAAGCATATATTGAGAGCAATGAAGATATAAAAACAAGGGTGATAAGTTCTAATGGAGACTACACCTCTATAATGATTAGACCTGAAATAGGTATTAATATGCCAGAGCTGGTAAACTCTATCACACCTATATCAGAAAAAATATTAGAAAATTTTGAAATACATTATGCTGGGCAAGTATATATAACGGGAAAAGTTCCTTCAATCATTCAAGATGATACAACTGTTCTAATGCAATTAGCACTAATACTTATGGTAATTGTATTATTAATTAACTTCCGAAACATATCTGCTGTCATGATGATTCTTACAACAATTTTATTATCTATGGTTAGTATGTTTGGTTTTATGGGTTGGATGTATAAAATTACTGGATTATTCATATTTAACTTCACCATGATGAATACATCTATGCCAGTAGTCTTACTCACTATTGCAAATTCAGATGGAGTTCATATACTGACACGTTTTTTTAGAGAAGCTAGAAAACAAAACAATGTAAAAAACGCTGTTGAAACAACCTTAAATGCATTATTCTTACCTATATTCCTAACCTCTTTTACTACATCAGTTGCATTTTTGGCTTTTGTTTTTTCTCCAATTGAACAATTTATTGGATATGGAATATCTTTGGCTTTTGGAATTATGTGGGCATGGATACTATCTACAACATTACTTCCATCAATAATTTTAATTAAGAAGTGGAACTTAGAATCTAAATTCATTAAAAAAGAAAGTTTATTAGAAAAAATTGCTTCATTAATTGGCAGTTCAATATCAAAAGCACCTAAAAAAGTATTGATTGGAGGCTTTGCAACTGTATTTATATCAATTTTTGGATTTAAGTATATTGAGATTGAAGTTAATACTGCAAAATTCTTTAAACCAGGAAATCCAATTAGAGAAAGTAACAATTTTGTTGATAATGAATTAACTGGATCAATGAATTTTTTAATAAATACAATTGGAGACCATAAAGATCCCAATGTATTAAAAGATATAGAAATTCTACAAGAATATCTAGAGTCTTTTGAAAAAGTAAATACAAGTGTATCAATTGTTAATGCAGTAAAACAGATGCATAAAACAATTATGGATGATAATCCTGAATACGATTCAGTCCCAGATAAAAGAGGTAAAATTAATAATTTATTTTTCATGTACTCAATGTCTGGAGATGAAGATGATTTTAGCTCTCTTGTTGATACATATGAATATGACAATGGTTTAGTAACAGGATTAATCAAATCTATATCTACAAAAGAAACTGTGGCACTAGTTGATAGCCTAGAATATTTCATAAGCAATAATACTTCTTCAGATTTAGAAACTAGGATATCAGGTTTAGCAGTGTTTTTTAGAGATATGGTTAATCTAATAATAACATCTTCAATTATTAGTATTTTAGTATCCATACTAGTTATTTTTATTATCTCTTGGTATTTTTTTCAATCTATAAGCTGGGGACTTTTGGCTGTTGTTCCTCTAACTTGTGCGGTCATATTAAATTTTGGATTAATGGGCTTGTTTGGAATAGAACTGAGCCATATTACTGCAATATTAACTGCTGTAATTATTGGGGTCGGTGTCGATTTTGCTATTCATTATATATCAGAATTTAAACGAAACTTAAAAAAGAATGTAGAATTAGATAAAATAAGTAAATCCAATGTTGATGATGTTGGATATCCTATTTTACTTGATGTTCTATCAAATATGGGATTTGTAACCCTACTATTCTCTGCATTGACTCCTTTAAATTACATGGGAGGATTAATGGTTTTTGCTATGCTTTCTACTTCGATAGGAACACTTACCTTATTAGCATCTTTAATAGAATTAAATAAAAAATATTTAAAAGGACTTTAAAATGTATACAGTATTATTTGTATTAACTTCAATGGTATTTTCAATGACAGGCGATGAATTATCTATTCTAATGGATAATAGAAAATCCCCAGCTGATATATCATCAGATATGAATATGGAGATAACAAATAAAAAAGGACGAAAACGAACTCTTAAAGTCAAATCAATTTCTAAGGATAATAGTGAAAAGCAAATATTATGGTTTTTATCACCTGCAGATGATAAAGGAATTGCATATTTAAAAATAGAGCATAAGAATAAAGATGATGAAATACGCTTATGGCTACCTGCATTTAAAAAAATCAGAAGGATATCCGCTAAGAAAAAAGCAGATTCATTTATGGGTTCAGACTTAAGCTATGAAGACATGACAAGTCGACAAATTGAAGATTACAATTTTACTATTATAAAAGAGGACAATATAAATAATCAAGATTGTTATGTTATGAAAAGTGAACCTAAAAAAGGAATTAAAAGTGAATATTCTCAACATTTAACCTGGGTTACAAAAGATAAGTACCTACCTGTAAAAGAAGAATCTTATGATAATGAAAATAAATTATTAAAAGCTAAAAGTTTTAAATATGTCAACCTCAATTCATTTGATTTAGTAAGTGAAATATTTGTAGAAAATATGCAAAAAAAAACGAATACTTTGCTAAAGCTATCTAATCTGAGGGTGAATACAAATGTTAAAGATAATTTGTTTCAGGAAAAAAACATGAAAAGGCTTCCTAGAAAATAATATGACATTAAAAATTATTTTATTAGGTTTTATTGTTTTCAATAGCATTCAGGCAGAACTATATTGGTTTGGAGAGATTAATCTTCAATACAATTCATATTTAAAGAATTTCAAAAATACAGAAAATCCAATACGATTTGGAAAATTTAATATTGGCTATGCAATATCAGATTTTGAATTTAAATCTAATACTGCATTAGAATATAATTGGGATAACAGTAATGCAAGTTTGATTAATTTTAGAGAATATTATTTTTCATATTACCCTTCATTTGGTGAAGTTCATATTGGAAAACAGATTATCACTTGGGGGTTCGCAGATGGTACAAACCCAACCGATAATATTAATCCTTATGATTTAAATTATATGTTTGAGAATGGAGTGGATCGCAAAATCGGCATACATTCAATTTCATCATTAATCTATTACAATGACATTAAAATGAACTTTGTCTTATGCTATGATAATGTAAAAAATATTAAGAATAATCGATTACCATTACCATTGCCTGAAAATAATAATGATAAAATTCTAGAATATGGTTTTGATTTTCAATACAATATGAATGATGCTGAATTTAATTTATCATATTTAATGAAAAAAAATATTCCAATTATGATTCCAAATGATGTAATTCAAACCAATGTTCATACTTTAGGAATTAATTTTTTATATTTATATAATGATATAACATTTAGAACTGAGAATGCTATATTCATGGGTCAAAATAATGAAAAATTTTATCAAGGTATCATTCAATTAGAATTGCCAACATTATTTGAATCTACTATTGGCACACAAGTTTTTGGTACATATAATATCGATAATAGTGCTAGTGGATTATATGGAATTGGATCTCCTATTTTTTATTTTACTGAAGTATCTCCTATTTTTGCAACATCAGTTAGTAAAGCATTCAATGATGAAACAATTGAAATAAACCTCTTTACAATGTTTGAAATATTAGATGGATACGGCTCTTCACTAGGATTTGAAATGCATTATGATATTTTAGACAATCTTAAATCTAAAATTGGAATTTCAAAGTTTTTAAAGGGAAATAATGAATCTTTCTTTAACTATCTAGTCGATTATTCAAGTATCAATATTAATATAGAATACTCCTTTTAATCATATATCTAAATGAAATATATTAAATAAAAACACTCTTGTTTTTAAAATTATTACGAATAATAAATAAAATAATTAATAATTTTAGGTTTTTTAATTATTTTGTTATTAAATTACGGCAGTTGATCGATAATTCAAACCTCCTCCTTGATTTCGATTCAACCTCCTCCTTAACGTATAAGAAAGCTCCCTATGGGAGCTTTCTTCTTTTATTTACTTTTTTTTTGTAAGTTTAAAAATGAATCGGACTATCAAAATATTAATTTCAATTTTAGCATTTACACAAATTCATGGGCAAACTGTTTATGAAGAAATTATATATGAAAATGGAGAAGAGCTTGATACTTTTGCATATCAGCTACCAGAAAATTTTAATCCAGATAATATCTATCCTTTATTAATAGCATTTCATCAATGGGGTGGAAATCATCTGTCTACCTTTTCAACCACTTTTGATGAGGAAGCAAATTCAAGAAATTGGATATTCATGTCTCCCTTTGGAGGATCATCTAACAACTATAATCATCAAGAAGCTCAAGAAATGGTTAAAAAAGCTATTGAATGGTTGATGGACAATTATCATATTGATAAAAATAGAATCTATACAGTTGGAGGATCTATGGGAGGTGCTTCAGGAATGATATATGCTAATAATCACTTGAATCCAAATGAGCCAATGATTGCAGCTACAGCTTCAGCATCTGGTATACTTGATTGTGAGCGTAGGGCTATAGAAATGGATGGAAACAATTCAATGACTGAATGGTTTGGGGGAAGCTATGATGAAGTTCCATTTGAATATCATCGCAACAGTGCTATTTATTTTGCAGATAGCACTCAAAGTATGCATTATAATTTAAAATATATTCCTTTATATTTTGATTTTGGTATTACTGAAACTCATAGGACTCATGCAGAAGAGATGTATCAAATAATGAGTGGCTATAATAATAATATGTGGATAGATCAAGAGCCTACAGGCTCTCATGGATTTTCAGTTTTTGATGAAAACCATGTATGTGATTGGTTAAGTCAATTTGAATTAATAGACAATCCTGATACCATAAATGTTAATTTGGATCAATCATCTAGAGCATATTGGTTAGAGGTTAATAATGAAGAGCAAATCGAAAATGAATTTATGAGAATTACTGCCTCAAGAGAAATATATCAAGACTCATTGGTTATAAATATTGAGCAAACTTATAATATAACAAATAATAATATAACCTTACATGTGATGGATAATCTTTACGACTATATTAATCTTTATTATGAAGGAGTTTCATCTAATGAATACAATAGCATTGGATTGACAGGAGAGCTTATTAACTATGTGTCTCATATATCTGTTAACGGTTGTGATTTTTGCATTACCATGGAAGAGGATGTAATTTGGGTGGGCATAAATGCTGAAAATAATTTACTAACAATTCATTACCCAAGTGATATTAATAATGATGGGAGCTGGGATATATTAGATATATTATTAACAATTAATTTTATTATGGATCAAATTGAACCTACTCCAGAACAAAACTTTCTTGCAGATATGAATCAAGATGGAATAATCAATATATTAGATATCATAAGTATGGTTAACCTCATACTCAATCAATAATCATCTAAAGAAACTGCTTCCTTAATTTTAAAACCTTAGCAAAGATTTTATCAAACAGCCTATCTGAAAGCAAACCTGGAAGATAATAATCTCTTAATTTATTTG
>CETU01050930.1_pt1 | contig 13618 bp, 11 predicted proteins | sample 356531 | NCBI WGS metagenome assembly CETU01 (sample SAMEA2623488, study PRJEB7988) | marine metagenome | isolation source: saline water (ENVO:00002010), including
TGCAATACCAATATCCCATACATTGACACGATTCCGGATTCGGAGGCTTGGTGATGTTCTCACATCTTAGGGAAGATTTCCCTACACTTAGAGGTGAAAATTCACCGGCATACTTAGACAATGCTTGTGTAACGTTGAAGCCTGATTCTGTCATTAAGTCAATTAGTGATTACTACAACATGTATCCTGGATGTGGTGGTAGGTCTGTTCATCGTTATGGCACACAGGTGTCACGTTTGGTATCCCAATCAAGAAAATCAATTGCTAATTTTATCAATGCAAATTCTGTAAATGAAGTAGTATTTACTCGTAACACAACTCATTCGATTAATCAAATTGCTAAAGGTTTGTCTTGGAATAAGGGTGATGTAATCATAACTGGTGATAGAGAACATAATTCCAACTTGGTACCTTGGATACAACTTGCTGAAGAGCATGGAATTGAACATCGTATTGTTGAATCTAATCCCGATAATACATTCAATCTCGAAATTTTTGAACAACTTTGCGAAGAGGTTGGAGACCGATTAAAAATGGTCTCTCTAAGTCAAGTTGGAAATCTAGATGGCATTTCAATACCGATTAAGAAAATCGCTAAGATTACTCATCAATATGATGCATTGATTGCTGTTGATGGTGCGCAATCAACACCTCATATGCGAGTAGATGTTCAAGATTTAGATATAGACTTCATTTCTTTTTCAATTCACAAGATGTGTGGTCCATCTGGCATGGGTGGACTTTGGGGTCGCTATGAATTACTTGATTCTCTTCGCTCGATTCAATCTGGCGGACAAACCGTTGAAACCTCTCATTATGATTCAATCAAATGGGCTGCTCCACCTTCAAAATTTGAAGGCGGTTTAGGTAATTTTGCTGGCATGATCGCTAGTGGCAAAGCAATTGACTATCTATCAAAATTAGATATGAATACAGTTCATGAACATGAAATAAAGTTAAACAAGATAATTACTAACAAAATAAAGCATCTTGATGCTATCGAAATTATTGGTCCTGAAGATGCGAGTCATCGAGGTGGAATTTGTTCGATTTTAATGGGCGACTTACCATCTCATGATATTGCAATCTTGTTGGATGAAGCTGCTGGCGTAATGGTAAGAAGTGGCCAACACTGTGTTCACTCATGGTTCAATGCTCGTGGTCATGTTAACGGTTCGCTAAGAGCATCTGCTTATTTTTATAACACTGAAGAAGATGCAAATCTATTTGCTGATACCTTCACTGAAGCAGTTGAAGCATTTGGTTGATTCTTATGGATGAATTATTAGATATTGTGACCAGTGATGTGATTCCTGAAGCCACTTTGTTGTCACATCAACAATCAACAAGAAAATTTGTTGGCTTTATGGTTGTTATATCACTGATTCTGGTTTTTTCGACTGTATATTTGGCTAATGTTTTTTCTGAAAACAATCCATTTGCAGTCCGGCCAACAGATGGGGCTTTGGAATCTCAAGAAGTATATAGTGAATTAATCCAAACTGATGCTACTAAATTGGACGGTTCCGGTGTAAAAGTGTGTATTGTCGATTCTGGGATTGATACAAGTCACAAGGATTTAGATGGTATGAACTTAGTTGCATGGCGTGATTTTGTCAATAATCAAGAACAACCCTATGATGACCAAGGGCATGGAACAAGTATGGCTGGAATATTAGTTGCTGATGGTTGGATAGAAGGTGTAGCACCTGAAGTCGAATTAGTTGTGGCTAAAGCACTATCAAGTGATGGTAGTGGCGATGATGGAATTGTTGCCGATGCAATAGACTGGTGTGTTGAACAAGGAGTCCAAATCATCTCATTATCGCTTGGAGGGGCACCCGGATTGATTCCATTCAATCCATTTGGTGGCCGTGATTCTGGAGATGCTGCAGATGATGCGATTAACCAAGGTATAGTAGTAATTGCAGCAGCAGGTAATGATGGAGGCCCTGATGATGATGGAGATGTTGCCCATCCATCAAGTGAAAGATTAGTCATCTCTGTTGGAGGAGTCACTGAAGATGGTAGTCATTGGAGCGGTTCATCAATAGGTGATAATAATGGCAATTTACTGCCATTGATACTGCCAAGACAAGACCCTCACAAGAAGCCAGAGGTTGTTGCCCCAGCAGAGGGAGTACCAGTGATCAACAATGATGGAACATGGTCAATAGTTGATGGAACAAGTGCTGCAACAGTATTCGTTACCGGTGCTATAGCTTTACTTTTAGAAGCCAATCCAAGTCTTGCTGCTAACGAATCTTCGGGTTCTTCTGACACGGTAGTTCAAATAAAACAGGCAATAATGAATACATCAAAACCGCTACCAAGTCAAGATGGACATGATGACAACTATGGTTATGGAATGTTACAGGTTGAAAACTTGATTGCTTCTTTTGCCTAATTATTTTTTAAGAAACGTAACAATAGTTCCTTCAAAGACCGGAATAAAGGCTACATAGTATTCCATTTGTGATTTTTTAATCAATTCAATCCAATTATTAAATCCATTAACCAATGCCATCTTTAATTCATCTGTTTCATCAACATCTCCTGTCGGAACCATTGGTTCAGTAGATACTAGAACTCCATTTTTTGATAACAAAGGTAAACAATTTTCGATCGATTTCGCTAAATCTTCAGGCTTCTCATCTACAATAATCACATCATAATTTGTCAAAAGTGGCGCATCTCCAGATTCAAGACCTGATATTGTTGCTGCTTTCCAAGCCATTGTTTCTGCGGCGAGATTTTGTAACTCTCCAAGTTTGATATTGGTCCATGATGACGCATCATATCTATCGACTAATCGCTTTATGATAATTGCAAATTTGCTACCTTGTTCAATAATATCATACCTGTTTGGTTTTGATTTACTATCAAATAAATCCAACATCCAAGCACTACGATGGCCAATGCCTCCACCAACCTCAAGCACATTTTTCGGCTCGATACGATATAATCCGTCTCTAACTCTACGCATTACAGAAATTGGCCATGTTTCAAGACCCATGTGTTGTAATTGCTCATTGATATTAGCAGCAATTTGTGGTTCATCTTTTGGTAAATCTGCAGGCTTACCAAATAGATTACCAAGCAATTCAGAACGGTCAGGTAAAACCGTATCATCTTCGCTCATGATTTGGCCACATATTAGCGATTGATGAATGCTCGTATCGGTATTTTAGGCGATTACTTGAAACCTAATGGGCTGTGGGAGAGACGATAGCATGACTGATGAAGTAGCTGAGGATGACTATGAAGAGGTCGTCGAAAATGTTGCTCTATGCAGTGAATGTGATGATTATATGGAACATGAAATATTGAAAGAACGCAAGGTTGGAACTGGTCGTGACCTTTTGCTGAAATGTATATCATGTTCAGCAATTAATAATTTACAGATTAGAGAGCCAAAGTCAATATCAATTCCATTTATCTTAACTGATGGCCCCCATTCAGCACGTGTTGAATTAGCAATTGATGAAGATGAAGTATTCAATATTGGAGATGTCTTTGAAGAGGATGAAATGTTATGGACAATAAACCAAATTCTCGACAAGGACAAGCGTAAAAAGAAGACTATTTTGGCAATAGATGCCTCATCAATTTCAGCCTTACGCACTGACATGGTACGTGTCAAAATAACAGCAACTAGAGGCGAGCAATCAGACTCCTCTTCGATGCTAGTTGAATATGGAACCAAATTTACTGCAGATACCAAAATCGATTATCAAGGTGAAGTTTGGCGCATTAGAGCAATTCACACTGGCGCTGGAAGAACACTGAAGGGTACTGTGGAATCTCAAGATATCAAACGGATTTACTTGCATGAACCACCTAACCCTGAACATTTTGAGCCAAAGACTCCTAGAGAACGTAGACAAGCATGGAAAGAAGGTAGATTAGGGTACAATCCTAATCCGGAAATTCCCAAAGAGATTACCAAAAAAAGAGTTACTCCAAGTAATAAGCGTAAGAAAAAGCGCCCAAGAAAGTAATCAAGGACGGTTTGTCCATGGCATTAAGAATGCCTTAGCAACTTGTGCCCCAACTGTTGGATTTTCTTGTAATCTGCGAATACTGTATTCATACCACTTCTCCCCGTAAGGGATGTATACCCTAGTTCTGTGACCTTTCGCTGCTAATTTTCTTCTTAGAGGCCCTCTTACACCCAACAACATTTGGAACTCATAACCAGGACCTTTTCCAGTTCGAGGCTTACCAGCATTTTCCCTTGGGTCTGCAATATTTGGACCCATGCCATATGATTCAAGAGCAGATAATGCATGATTGATTACTGGTTTGTCATGAGATGCAACTGCACAGTAAGCACCAGCAGCTAACATCTTGTCAATGCTGGCATTTGTAGCGCTAACAATCTCATCATATCCTATGTGAGCAATATCTTCTGGTTCAAGATAAATTCCCTTACAAATTCTATAATCGGCAGCCGAACCAAGTTTTTGCTCTAAATAATCGATATCATCAAGGGTTCTGAACAATCGCCCTTGGTATACAGTTCCAACATTGGTTAAACCTTCATTATGTAAATCAACCACTACATCGATAGTAGCTTGTGTTACACGATGATCTTCCATGTCTAGTCGAACAAACATGTCATGCTGTGATGCCATTTGTACTAGGCTACGAATTTTCTCAAATCCTTTATCTCTATCTATTAACAAACCAAATGCAGTCGGTTTAATACTAAGATTGGAGTCGAGTTCATGCTCGATAATTTGATCAATTAATTTAGCATACTCATCATAGAAATATTGTGCTTCATCCATTGAAGTAATTTCTTCGCCAAGAACATCTACTGTAAAGCAAGCATTCTCCTTGCTCAAACGCTTCATCACTTTTATTGCATCCTCAATATTATTTCCTGCAACGTATCGACGAGAAACCCATCCTACAAACCATTTAGGCATCCGAATTGTCATGCCAACTACAAGTTTTGAAAACCAGCCGGTCATAGCAACCCCAACATAGGCTCAATGAGGAGATTCATGAGGCTTGTGTTTTTTTGCCCAAGGCCTCTACAATCTGTTTGGTTGTTAGTAATGGAACTTTAACATCTGACAAGAAATCTCTAATTGCCTGTCGTTGCCACCCCCTAAACGCTTTTTTATCCATGGAACAAATGATTTGCCCTTGTGGAAATGCTTGTTTTGTTGCTGCTATTGCTGATTCTAAAGCCTGTTTCCAATTACCACCAGGCTGTTCATTTTCATCTTCTGGTTTTTCAAATGGAAGAGCATAAGTTGCTAACATATGACCTAACCAAACCCCATCCATCGATGCTAATTTATTTGCACGTGGAGCATAATGGCCACCACCTAATGTTACCAATACCAAATCACCTGAATTTGCTTTTTCATCCCAAAGGCCAATGTTATTTTCCCCACCTAATGCCATTCCATCCGCAATAATTCTGGCCAGTAATTCAGCAGCCTCCTCATTTGGCCATGTTTTCTCAGTTGAGCCAATTTCAATGAACATTGCAGGAACATTAAGCCATGGCCCATGGTGAGTTACTTCTAATGTAAGTTCAAACTGTTCAGCAAGTTCTGTTCCTGAAACATATTCTTGCAACATTTTCCACCATGAGGAAAGCCTTGTTGAAGGTGGTGGTGCAAATCCAGCCTTACCACCAAATTGAGGCTTTTCGGCTTTATTTAACTGTGGCACACCGATTGGATGGAGTGTTAAAGATGGCTTACCGCTAGCTGCTGCATGTCGTGAAGGAAAAATCACTTCGGTAACGACTTCCCCAGTATTATCAAACCATCTTTGATCAATATCATCTTCAAAAAGTATACCTCGTTCAAACATCCAAATTCTAACATCATTTAGTTGATAAGCTAATTTTCCTTCAACCTTGCCAATTGATTGCCATGGAAATTTTTCAAGTAGATATTTGGCTTGGTTATATGATGCTATATCATCGGCATTCACAGCAATAATGGAAACTTGCTGGCTGCCCATAATTACCTGTCACAGTAGACATTTTTGATTCCTTTCCATACGAGATTTGACAAACCACAGTCGTTTCGACTTACCATGGCGTGGGGAATACCAGAGGATTTGGATTTTACGCCAAAGCAAATTCTGCGCTATAATGAGGGATATATTGCAATTGGTGTTGACGGTGATTTGCAAAAAATTAGTTCAGATGGTAAGTTAGTTGGCATACCCATCAAGCCATTTCCAACACAAATTAGAGACGCTGTAATAATTGATGACACGTTAATTGCAACATGGTTAGACCAAGAGTTATTGCTTGCAAGAATGGCAGCATTGGATTTGAAAAATGACTTTTCTGAAGGAGTCAATCGAGGTGATTTGAGAGTTAGAAGAACTATCGATAAATCTCTTCATCCAGCAGGTAATGATTGGTCTCATGTATTAGATGCTGAACCGATATCACTCAATGCTAATAGTGATTCATTCTCATTTGTTTTATGGAAAAAAGGTGTTTACAATTTAGCAGTTAATTCGGTGGAAAATTGGCGATCTGCAGAACCAAAGTGGCCTAAATTAGCTAAAATTCCACGTGCTATGGAAACGATTGCTACGACATGTGATGATGAAATATACGAAATTTGGTCAAAAGGTGGAGGAGTAATCAGATATGATGTCAAAACTGGAGAAAAAATTAGCCAAGAAGTTTTACCATTGGATGGATTTCTCAATCAAGTCTACAAGTGTGGCGAACATTATTTGCTACTATTCAATAATTCCAACATTGCTCTATATGAAAATGGCAATGTTTTGCTTAATGCTAAACTATCAGGTCCAATCAATTATGCAGAATGGAGTGAAACAGAGCAAGGTTGGCATATAGCTGGTTGGAGAGAATTAGCGTTTATTTCTACTGAAAAACAAAATAGAATACAACTAAAGGAATTAGCTGTATTTGTTGATTCACAGAACGGTTTGTATCTGTGTAATGATGGTAAGTGGGATATTATTGATGGTACTGAAGAACAGTGATTATTCTTCTTTCAACATCTCAGTATATCCGCATCGACCACAAGATTTGCGGTTTGCGTGAACTGCAAGGAAAACACCTGGGCCACATGTAGGGCAGAATTCTGCCTTACGCTCTAATTTTCCATCTTCTCCAATTGAATATTTGCTCCACTTTGCTGCAGCGTTTGGTCCGTCTCCCATTATTCATCGCCTCCTTCTTCAGCAGCCTCTTCTTCAGCAGCCTCTTCTTCAGCAGGTGCTTCTTCCTCAGCAGCCTCTTCTTCAGCAGGTGCTTCTTCCTCTGCAGCTGCAGGTTTTTCAGCAGTACTACGGAATCCTTCATGACGCTTGTGAATATATTTTGGTTCAACCTTCATTGATTCTTCATCATCATAAATGTAAGCAAGTCCTGTGGTCAAAGGTTGCCCAAATCTAGTATTACAATCCTTGATAATAATATAATCTGGATTAGATTTTGGTTCAAGTGTCTTAACTAAATCCATTACTTCTTGACGTGATGGAGTAGCTTTTCCACTATGCCTCCAACTGAATTTAATTTCTACACGGTTCAATAGTTTGTTTTCCATTCTCTCAACAATTTCCATATTTTTCACCTCATCTAATGTTGACTTTTAACGCATACTTACCTGGTCGATCTACATTCAAACGCTTTGCAATCTCTGAACGTTCAGGGTCCATGATAATGACATATCCCTGCCAATCTGTTGTAACTTGAGCAGATGGGCAACGGTTACATTGTGGAATATCATTTTTCTTTTCAGGATCTGGTAGAATAATACTACATTCTGCACAGGCAAACGGATTCTTAGCCATCATTTTCACCTCACTCATTATTATCTTCATCAATCCAAGCATGGCAACCAAGACCTGGTTGCTTACTTGTTAGACCGATCTTTGACCTTCTTGGATCACTGGTATCTGGAGATAATGAAACTATTCTTGCTCTAATTGAATCACCAATCGAGACTCTGCGGCCAGTTTGCTTTCCTTCAATCCATCCCATGCCAACATTGGCATCAACTGTGTCATCCATAATCTGAGACTTGTGCAAAAGTGCTTCCATAGGTCCAATTCTCACGAAAGCACCGAATTCGTTTACTTCTGAAACTACACCTTCAACCACTTCATAGTCATCCATACAGAACAATACTGCATCAAATCTTACCTTTTGATAAATTGCGCCATCACCATGAATGATTCTTCCACGACCGAGTGGTTGGTGGTTACTAGTTACTAAAACAAACCGATTATCATCATCAAAACGACCTTCGAAGGCTGTCATAGACAGTCTGTCGATGTGCTGGTCGAGTGATTGTCCTTTACGCATATATTCTGCCGGGATACGTATTGTATCCTCTTTGGTGACAATTTTGTACATCATTTCACATCCTTAGACCGATTCAAAGGAACGTGGTGAAGAATAGCATGCTATTCTGTCCTTCACCGGTGTTACCTCGGGATAGAATCGACCGTAGTCGTTCTGTCCACCGACGACCCCTATTTAATGGAAACGGAATTATCTGGTATACATCTATTGGCTGTTTAACAAACATAGCAAATTTGATGCATTAAACATACGAATTGCCATAAGTCATAACAACCCCTTTGACACACATGATGCTATGTCACCTGCGCATGCCTTGAATATATGGCGTGGAAGAAAGGCATTTGCGTTAGTGATTTTACTGTTTTTGACGCCATTAACAGGATTTTTCTCAAACGTTCAAAATGATACTTTTGATGATGATGAAGTCATTTCTTACACCTCTTCAAATCCATGGGATTCCATAGCACAGCCGTGGGGACAATATTCGAGAGTCCCTACGCACAATGGGACTATGCCGCCTCATGGACCAAATGGTGGACCTGGACAAGATATTGTAGCAAATGTTACTGAATTTGGTATAATTGATTCACCCACAGTAAATTGGGTTGCGTTAGATGATCTGGATGGAGCTGATGCTTATGGATCTATTATTGGTGATTTTTCTGCTAGCATTGTTTCTACTCCTGCTGCAATTGAAAGGTGTGGATATGGAGAATTATTTGCAGTAATTGTCTCAAGTGAATCCGGCAGTAGCACTTTAAGCATAGTTACTGGAGATGATGCAAAGGTAGCATGGGAAGTGGATGTTGGTCAAACGCAGACAATTCGTTCAACACCAATGCTAACTGACATCAACGGAGATGACAAGCCTGAAATTATCTTAGTTTACGACACAGATTCATCCTTAGAAATTGATGTTTGGTCACCAGAATTGTCCTGTTCAGAATCAGGTTGGGTTAAATCTGGACATGAAAATGAAAAATTATGGTCTTTGAGTGATTCTGATTACTCAATTGGCATCAATAGCCCACACTTTGCGACTTCGCAAAGCAATCATAAATCAGTCACACAACCACTATTGGCTGATTTAGATTTAGATGGTGATGCTGAATTAGTTGTTGCTGCAGTTGACAGAAATTCAGATAATCCAACTGTAATTGCTCTATCACTCACTACTTCTACACCTAATGATTTTGATTGGGAAGTTGTACTTGATCGAGGAACTCATCCCTCAGACCCTTCATGGGGTATGTTAGATGATGATTCAACTGCAATTGTCCTTACAACTATTGATTCAAACTCAGGTAATATGTGGATTTGGCGAATCGATGGAGCATCTGGTTCTCTTGATTGGGAAAGAGTTTCATTAGATGGTACAGACTCTGATTCCGATTCTCCACGTCTTCGTTTACCTGGCCCTGTAATTGTTCAATTGGACAATGATGATGCTCCAGAAATGATTCTAACTATACCTACTGATGCTAACGGAAGAACTCCTGGAAATGGCGCAAGATTTGTAGCAATGGAAATGACATCTACCGATGAAATATTTGAATTCCGCACACCTAATGGTTACTCAGATTCGCAACCATTACCAATCGATACAGACGATAATGGCATTCATGACAGATTATGTTGGGTAACATGGTATTCAGAATCAAGTGTTTCTTTCAATAGAAAGGGTATGGCTGGATGTCATGATATTTCTTCAGATCCACCAATCAAAGAATGGTCTAAAGATATGCAAAGAGGCAGTGGTAATGACAATGATGAAATTGGCGTTGCTCCTCCTATTTGGATGGACATAAATGGAGATTCATTTGTAGAACTTATTGTCCCATTTGGCAAACGTCTTTGGGCGTTTGATGGAGATGACGGCACTTCCTCTGAAGTCTCAGACGGATGGTCATCACCTCTTGGAATGCCACACCGTGTTTGGTCTGCTCCTGCAGTTGCAGATATGGATAATGACGGAACATTGGATATATTGATTGGAGATACATTGGTATCTCAAAATGTAGCAGATTTCTCTCCACTTAGTGACAATAGGGGTATTAGTTTCAACCCTAGCCAACCTGACCCGGGTGAAACTGTTACTGTTACAGGCCAGTTTAGCAATATAGGTACACTTGATAATGAAGATGACCTTGATGTTGTGATTAAGCAAAATGGTAACGAAATCACTCGACAACGGTTTACAGATGTCGAACCTGTGGCTCCATCAGGCAACGGAGGACCATACACATTTAGTGTAGACATTACTGCAGAACTTGGCATTCATAACTTTGAATTAATTCTTGATATCAATGGAAATTTAACTGAAGCAAGGGAAGATAATAACTATGCCCAAATTGATTTGATAGTTGTTGAACCTTATGAAGCGCAAATTGACATCCCTCCTCAAATTCCAAGAATTGCTCCTGGAACGAGTGAAATTATCTCTGTTTCGTTAGTAGCAACTGGTTCACGAACAGAAGACTGGACATTTACTTGGGATGACTCAAATCTACCAAGTGGCTGGTCTCTCACGCCAAATACCAATCAGGATACAAATCCAAACCTAATACCAGGAATATCACAACAGTTTGAGTTTGTAGCTTCAATTCCACAGACGGCATTAGGTGATGACAATTCATATGCGATTCTAACATTAACACTAGATAGCGACCCAAGTATATCGTTTGATTCAATATTACCATTGGAAGTTCTTCGTACTAGAGGGTTATCTATAGCTGGGCCAAGCGGATTAGACAATACTGAAGGATTTGGCAGACCTGGTCATACTGCTACTGCATGGATAATAGTCGAAAATTTAGGCAATGCATATGAAACAACCACTTCAATTGATTGGACTGCGCCATCTTGGGGTGGTAATCCAACTTTACATGATTCAAGTGGAACAGAAATATTCTCTCTAAATTTAGCACCTAGTGAACAAAAAGAATTGTTTGTAAATCTAAACACACCAATCGGAGTGCAACTCGGTTCAGTGACTTCTACAACTATGACTATGTGTATTGGCAGTGGAGAAGAGACATTGTGTGAAGATTTGTTTGTTAACTTAACTGCAGCCTCTGTTACTGTGCAAAACATTCATCAAAGAACTCTACCAAATCAATCACTACAATGGACTGTTGAAGGTTTGATCCCTGATGATGGTTTGATGTCGTGGAACACTGTTTCTGCTAACATGGTACATACAAACTGGGTATGGAGTGTTGATGGAGATTTGTCATTTGATGGAAGTAACATAGAAGCAAGTGGCAGTTCAGGAGCACCATTTACTGGAAACATTTACCTGGACTTACCGGTAAATGCTGTACCTCAACGTCATTATTTCACGACTGATTCTGATTCTAATGACAATCACAGCCTATACTTCACATTACATGTACTTCAGGTTTATCGAAGTGCATCAACTATTGTTCAGCCTACACAAAATTCTCAAGGTGAGCCAGTTTCAATGTTTGTTGAGATTACCAATCAAGTATTACTTAGATTAGAAAACCCTGGCAATGGGCAAGATGAATTTTTATTGACAAGTGAAGTAATTGAAGGCCCTAATATGACTAGTTCCCCTGTTGTTGAATTAATCGAATATAATCCTCAGCGTACTCTTGGCCCACTTGCAAGCACTATCGCTACTGTAGATGTTACTTTATCAGAAGACACACCCGCACAAGAACCATTCATTCTAAGATTTAAGTGGCAATCGTTAGGTGGAGAAAATGTTCAATCAGTAGTGGATTTATTAGTTGAAGCAGAACCTGATCACGGTTGGGATTTGACTTTTGAAGATGGCTTAGAACACAACATTGTACCCTCTGAAACATTAACTTTGAATTATACAGTGAAGAATACAGGAAATGCAGTTGATAATATCATTGTAAAGCCAATATTTTCGATAAATTATTTTGGTAGCGATTCAAGCATATGGACAGCAGAAAACAATTCATTTGCGGATATTGAAGTAAATGGTACAGCTTCCTTAGATTTTTCAATTACTGCACCAAGTGATACATGGAGTGGTACTATTGCAACGGTAATATTTGAATTGTATTCAGATGAACTTTATGTCAGTAATTTGTCATTAAACCTAACCGTTCAACAAGTTTCTGGCTGGAGACTAAATCTTTCTGAAACTAACCTGATTATCGAGCCAGATGGGCAAAATCTAACTCTTAATGTTGAACACTTAGGGAATTTAGCTAGACAGCCATGGTACAGCAAAGCAGGTGAAGGATGGAACATATCAGTGCCACAAAATGGTGACATTATACAACCGTTTGGCGAATCTACTGTTACCATTTTTGTTACACCGCCGGAAAATTCTGTAGCAGGTGAAGTAGGTGTTCTAAGACTTAGAGTATCTGATGGGGATGGTTCTGGACAAACTATTCAAGAAGTCCCAGTTAGAGTTGGTACATCACCAAGTATCGAATTATTCGCTAAAGGAAATTGGTTAGTGAACTCGACAATCGAAAGTATGCCAACTGCATGGGTTGAGAATACAGGTAATGATTTAGCAATACTATCAATTGATGTTACAGGTCTACCTGAGGGATGGACAGCAAACCATCCTGAAAGTTTGATTATTTCTCCCAACCAAGTGATTGGTCTACCTATTAGTTTGCTTCCTGACCCTTCATGGGATAGTACACCGATATCTGTCACTATAGAGGTGATTCACCCTATTATTGGTCTACAAACAATTTCAATACCTGTTGAAGCATCAAGTTTTGCCTTTACCTCTTCACCAGTAATTTCAGGAGTTGTAGGAGACACAGCAAGCGTCTCGGTAACAAATAATGATGTTGATTTACCAAGTAATGTGCAACTTTCATCCTCAACATTACTAGTTTCAATACCTAATGGTAAACAAAATCTAACCCTTACATCAAGTGATGGCGTGACTGAATACTACATACATTCAGCAGGTTATTTATTGCCTGAATATTCAGCAAGTTGTAGTTTTATCTCCGCTGCAATGGATGAACTTGGCATTAAAACCATCAATGACAAAATAGGTACATGTACATTAGTTGCAACAAGTGATGACAGTTTTTCTGGAACCGTAGTGCTACTCACCAACGATGGCAACAATGTTGCGCTTGAACAAAATCAATTTTCAGTTTCTAAAGGTGGCAGTTTATCACTTGACATTAACACAACTAATTGGAAACCAGATGCTGGAGAACTAACTGTAACTCTAATTGTAATTGACTCATTTGGAAGACAAATTACAGAAAGAAGTACTGAAGTAATATCTAGAGCAAGTGGTTGGAATATTGG
>CETU01025047.1_pt1 | contig 13592 bp, 8 predicted proteins | sample 356531 | NCBI WGS metagenome assembly CETU01 (sample SAMEA2623488, study PRJEB7988) | marine metagenome | isolation source: saline water (ENVO:00002010), including
GCCTATATCCATCTTGTTGAAATAAATACTAAGCGAAATACACCATACGGAATCTTGCAATATGGTAATGAAAATATTCACCAAATTATATGGGATGATGCTGCAAAATCTGAATTATTTGATGAAGTTCAAGAAATCCAGCGGTTGATGGTTGAAGGTGGCGCAAAACGTAATCATGAACGAGTTGGCAAATGCCAAAACTGTTCAAGAAAATACGCTTGTGACGAGTCTCTAGCGTGATTATTCATCACAAGGTGGTTCGATAGGATACTGTTGACATACTCGATGAACAGTGATTACTATGATGAAATTATCTTGGAATGCTCCAAATGTATTCTCACCCCAACCTCTAGCCTCGACCTCTAATTTCCAGTCGCCTGTCTCAAATTCAGGGTTTGGCTCAAAAGTATCCACAGCAGGTGGAACATCCTCACAGACATCTTGTAGCCAAAATGAAACTCCTGAGGGAGTGGTAACTTCAGCACGAACATAACGCAACTCGCTAGAAATTACTTCATCAAAGCATGATACTGTGTCAGAACCACTCATTCCAACTTTGAAATAAATCTCTATTCTCTCCACAGCACTATCAACTGGGAATGAAGTCTGGTTGGAATACGGTTGTACCGTGATTGTAGAAAATGTGTGTGCCATGTCTACTTTATCTGGATATGATACTTGGTATACATCATCACGTAGCCCTTCAATGGTCTCTCTTGCTTGTAACAAACCTAAACATCCTGAGAGACTAGATGTCATCAATGTCATTAGAAGAAATACTACTACACTATTTCTCCTCATGATGTTGCGATAGTTAACTTGGTTATCAATTAAGTGATTATTAGGGCGACTATTTGAAGTGTAGAAAATTATCGCCGGTTGTCCGAATGACGCACATGGTGGCCGAGCAATAGCGATGACGAACCCTATGAAAGCCGACGGACATCACTCAAATTCTGCCCCACAAACAGGACATTGCTTTGCCATTACTGGTATTTCAGCACCACAGGCTCCACATTCAGCGGTCTTCTTTGTCGATTGGCGTCGTTTAGGCTTTTGTCTACTAGGTTGAAGTTCATCATCAACATCAATCTTTGATAGTGGTTGATCATCATCTTCTACTGTGAAGTCAGAACTTATATCTTCAATCTCGTTACCAGCAATTGAGGAATCAGAAAGTCCCATACCAATATGAACTTCGTCACCTGGCATCACACCCTCTTCACCGGTTATCTCATACAGCCTACCTCTAATTTCAGCATCGCTAGCAGATAATTCTGAATCATCATCTTTGTGAGCCTTTAACTCTCCTTTAGCAGCCAACATTTCATCAAGATCTTGCATTCCGTCACTCATCTCTTTGAGTGTCTTTAATTTGGTAGTTACTTGTGACTCTAGTTCTTCAATCTCTTCAGGAGTTAGTCCTTCAGTATCAAATTCTTCCTCGTACATCTGTTCAATTTCAGCGATTTCAGCCTCAGCAGATGCAATATTCTCATCCCAATCATCTTCTAATTGATCTTCATCATAACCGAATTCCTTGACCGCTTCAGCAAAGTTTTCGGTACCGGAAACTATTGCATCTTCGTCCTCTTCTGGCAAGGCTATCTCTTGTTTTGGAACTACTTTCCTTTCTCGCTTTTCTCGTCTCTCGAAGAATGAGGACACATCCTGTATAGCTCCGCAATAAGGACAATTCTCCATCAAGTCTGGTACTGATTCCCCACACTCATGACAAGGATGGAATTGTTTTCTCGCCTTTGCAAGATTAAAACTACAGTGAGGACAGTGTTTCTCATCTCCTTCAATTTCGCCATCGCACGCAGGACAATAATCGAAAATATCTCTCTCAACTTCTTCTTCGGAATCTCTAGTCAACCAGATAGCAGCAACGAAAATGGCAATCAAAATTACTACTGCGATACCAATTAATGCTGCAGTGCCCATTCCAGATTGTTCCCCTTCGACATCATTAGAAACTGTTGAAATGGCTGTTAGTTTTCTAGTATATGTGTTAGTTACTGATGGGTCTGATGGAACCATCTGAATTGTTGTAGAAGGTGCTGATGCAATGAATTGACACTCGATTGAAACCTTTTGTCCTATGGAGGTTACATTGACTGGAATTGTTGTAATCAATGAATTGATTGTTGAATCAAAACAATCAATTGTTAAAGAACCAAGTTCTTGGCTTGTTAGATTAATTGCGAAAGTGTATTGTTCACCTTCATCAAGTGGTAAAGATACTGCGTTTCCTTCTGCATCAAGGATACGTAAACTGGAACCTGCCCAATTGAGTACCAAACCAGATTCTACGGTAATGGTATTGGTTGCAATATTGTTGGTTAAATCTCGATCTGTAGAATCTATCGAAGGAGTCCATTCCGCAATAAATTCAGCACTATGTGAGCCTGCTGCTGTGTTTAACTCTGCGGTCCAATAATATGATTCTCCTGCATTTAGTGAAATCAATATTGAAGTGCTGGTAACTCCTTCAAATGTATAAATTAGATTACCAGTAACTGCTTCGCCTCCAAGATTAGTTACCGAAACACCCCAAGTTACTTTCTCACCAGCTTTGACTACTGAAGAAGAAGGTAAGGCAATTGAATCCACTAATACATCCGGCTCTTCCAGTATAACGAACGAAGTACTAATTCTATCATTGCTAGTATCTTCTTGAGTAAATGCCCCATCTAAGAAGGGGTCAATAACCGCTGTAACCTGATAACTTCCTGGAGCTAAAGTCCCTACCAATCCATCATCAAAAGAAGTACTCCATGATTGCTGAGAAGTTTCTGAACCAACAAGAGTCACTGTGAATGGTTGGCTTGCCAACATGCCGTCATTATGATCGATTTCTAACCACATGGTAACATCGGTACTACCTGATTCCCCAGTTCTTCCAATTATTCCATCAACGGTCCATGGGCCTTCGTATGAGCCAGAACTTGGTGAAACAGATATATCTCCAATATGATAGAGGTCCATTCTTGGCTCGACCAAAAGATTGACATCAACTGATTTGCCTTGTTCAGAAGCTTCCAAAACCTCATCATTGAAATCTGGAGTTACATAAATTGTGTAAGAACCTGTTTGTGGTGCAGTAAATGTAGTGTTTACCCATGTTTCTTCACTGGCGTTGAGAGATTTGGTTTGAAGATATTGATTAGCTAAATTTCCTGGTAAATTTACTTCAAGTTGACTGGCACCTGCAGGTTGTGAACCTGTATTCTTGACTAGATTAGAAATCTGTACTGTATCCCCTGAATTAATCGTAGTTGATGGAGTTAATTCGGTTTGGATTACTCTAAGGTTTGGCAGTCCAGTCACCTCAAATTCAACGAAAAAGGAGACCTCATTGCCGCTATTACGAGGATATTCGAATGTTATCCAAATTTTATCATCACTCTCCAACAAGCCATCCCAAGTTGCTTCAACAGTTTGTGATGAATCCCCTTGGATATCAATTACATTCTCAACGAATTTGTTTTCAGAACTATACTGATTTTTGTAAAAAGCATAGCCGACATTATTTGCTTCGCTTTGTTGAGTATTGGTTAAAGTGAGATAAAAAGTGACTGAATCGCCAACATTTAATCCAGTTGATGGGATCATTGCTACTTGGCTTTCAGATGCTTCAATTCCACCGCTGTTATACGCTGAAACACCAAGTGGTAAAGCAAGCATAGCAGCCAATATAGCTGCCATCAAAAGCGCCCTGATGCGTGCCATCAGTTCTATGGACTAATGATGAAGCACTTGAACCCATCTCTAATACAAGCAAAATATCAATATATTGCGCGTTGAATTAACTCGGCCACGTCGATTTATCTTCCAATTAGTAGAATTACCAATAAACAAGGGTAGCATTCAAGGCTTACGGCCAATGTGAAGTTAACATGCGAGCAGTTCTTACGGCATCAATAATGTGTTTATTGATGGTAATTGCTAGCATTCCTAATAATGATGATAACACCGTATTATTGGTTGAGGCAACCAATATTGCTGAATCTAATTCTGATGTAGTAATTAGTTTCTCTAATGGTCCAACAAATGGACAAAGCCTAACTGGTGTATACACTCTTTCATTCAGTTTTTCCGGTACAGGCACTGTTTCATCACTAGATGTGGAAATTTCAGATGATAGCACGTTATGGACTAATATTGCAAGTTTAACTTCATCTCCATGGGTTACATATCTTGATACAACTGCTTTTTCCAACGGCGCCTATGAATTACGAGCAACTGCTCATGACTCTACTGTCTCTGAAAATGTTATTGAAATATCTCAACCATTTACCATTGATAATCAAGTTCCAGTTATTACAGAATTTAGCATCAATAATATCGAATATGGTAGCGGTACAAGTGCATCGGATAGGGCCTGGTTCTCAACTGCACCGGATGGAATCTTAGAATTCTCTTGGAATGCAGTAGATGATGATTTACTTCGTGCAACATTGACCAATGTTCCTGGACCAGGGGCTCCATCTAGCGATGGTCCATCAAATATCAATTATGGCTGGGACTGGTCTTCTGGAAGTTTCTCAGAAGATACATGGAATCCTCGATTAACTGTATATGACAACTCTGGCCTAACAGCGACTCAAACTATGTTCATTGGTATTGACCGAACTGGTCCAACTATCGGGATAATTTCCACCGGATCAAGTTCCGGCTGGTTAACATCTTCATCGGTTACTCTTACTGGACTAATCAACACAGCTGATGATGGCCTTGGTAGTGGAGTTGCATATACTGAAGTTAGTCTAAATGGCGTAGATTGGACACAAACCACTTCAGACTCATATTCTCTAACTTTGGATGATGGCATTCATACAATATCTCTACGAGCAACTGATAATGTTGGAAATACCGGTCAAATTAACCAGATTACGGTTCAAGTAGATACCGAAAATCCAATTCAGGGCGAATGGATAGTCGATGAATTGACTACCGCACTAATTGGTGCGGCAAGCGTAGAGTTTGTCGCAAGCGATACAAGTTCTGGAATTGATATTACTAACTCCTTTATCGAATATGGATTCGATTCTAATGGCTTTGGTCAAACTCCTGACATTTCAGGCAACTGGCAGCCATCTATGGGAACTGGACTAGACAGTACTGTTGCTCAATCAAGTTGGGCGACAAAGTCTCGACAATACCTAATGCTGAGAGCAACCGTTACCGATGTTGCTGGAAATAGTATTCAAACCAACCCTGTGTTCTATCAAGTATTACCAAGTATCGATTTTCAATGGAATTTAACCAATACTAATGTCGATAGATTGATTGTCAAACCTGGCGATAATACTGGCAATGTCACTATAACTGGCCTTTTAGAAGTGAATGAAAACTATGGTGGCAGTGTTACCGTAAGATTGGAAGCTGCACCAGCAGACCGCTCAGCAGATGTATCATGGACAATCATTGAATCCAATACTCTTGATGCTGGAACATTGACTGACAAATCAGAATTATTGACTTGGAATTATACCGTACCCAATGAAGGTCAATACGACTTAAGGTTAGTTATTGACTCAAACAATGTAATAGATGAATACAATGAAGGAAATAATGAGAATTACATGGTTGTAACCGGTGCATCGGTTAGTAGTATTATCAACGCACCATCATTTATGCCTTCTATTGGTGCTATTTTGGCTTGTGGATTGGTAATTGCTCTAATCCAAAAAAATACAAGAGATTGAAAAGAAAGAAGCCGCACGCTCCATCATGCGACAGGGACTTCCTCGGGTACCAAAAGACAGAATTGCTGTCTTGATTGGTTCAAAAGGAGCTACTGCAAAGTCTATTCGTAATGCATCTGGTTGTCAAGAATTAAACATTGATTCTGAAACCGGAGATGTTGAAGTTAAATGGGGTGAAGCAGGAAGTTATGACCCAATAAAAGCCATGAAATTACCAGATGTCATCAAGGCAATTGGTAGAGGAATGGCGCCAAAAGCCGCGATAAGACTATTCGATGATCAGCACTTTTTCGAAATGGTTGACTTACGAGATTTTGTTGGCAAGAGATCAAATCAACAACGTCGAATTCGCTCAAGAATCATCGGCAGCCAAGGAAAAGTGCGCAAACTTATCGAAGGCTTGACAGATACTGAAATTACTATCTACAAATCAACAGTAGTGATAATTGGCGAACAAGAAGGTTTGTCAGCAGCACGTCAAGCGATTGAAATGTTAGCCGGGGGTTCAGAACATGGTTCTGTATTGGGTTACTTGGAAAAGGACCGTCGTAGATCAAAACTGGCAAATCGCTCATTAGATTCAATCGAGTTAAAGTCTCAAAATCCAAACAGTGGCGGATTTGAAGACCTCGTCCCTGGATTGTCAGAAATTAGTGACCGACGCTCAAGAAAAATGCGTGCTAGTCAAGTTGACCCCGAAGATGAGGAGGCGGTCGCTGAAATGATGGAATTGTCCGAAGACGAGAATATCGTTTGGGAAGAAGAGTGATTCACAATTCTTCCTTGACATGGCTCAAATCCATATTTAGAACTTCATACATTGCTTCGGCTAATTCTATTTCAATGTCATTTTTATTTGCCCATTCAACCAATCTGGTTACATCTCGTATCAAAAATTCTTGAGCCTTTGGATGTGATTGAATAACTGCTTGACCAACATCTATCACAATTGGACCGTTATCACTCCACAAAATATTGAATGGTGAAAAATCACCATGTACAAGGTTGGCTTTTTGCCAAGACACTGCAAGGAACTCTAATAATTCATCAAAAACTTCTTGCGGATTATCTACTACAACTTCACGTAGTTTCGGATAAGGTGATGTCTCATCTCCAAGATATTCCATGACAAGGACATTTTTATTCAAACCTAATGGTTTTGGAACGCTCAAGCCCCATTTTGATAAACGTGCTAAATTTCTCTGTTCTTTCCTTACCCAAATGTCAACCAAATCTCGATGTCTGCGACGTAATCCAGAAAATCTTTGGTCACCTTCGATATATTGCATCAAATTCTTGAATACTGCATTTGAAGTATGGAAAATTTTGATTGCGACTGGTTTGCCTTCTGGGTCAGTGCCATGAAATACATGAGCTTCCTTACCTCTAGCAACTGGAAAATCAACGGTATCAATTACTTCATTCTTCATCAGTTTGTATAATGACATCAATGTTAGACGGTCAAATACTTGATCAAAGACTCGTCTATCGACCCATTCAAATGGACCTTTACCCATTGCTCCTTGAATCTTATTTTCAATATCTCGAAATATTGACTTGTAACGCTTTTCTTTCATCCAATCATATTTGCCTGAAGAAGTTTCTAAGGATTCGATAAAGTCCCTATCATCGATTTCATCTTGACTAGGTTGCTTTGATTTAGAACGCTTAGACTTTCTTCGATTACGATTCTTGTTGATTGCAAGTTCGTCCCAATCGTCTCTACGGTCTTTCAATCGACCACCTCGGGTCTCGTCTCACCCAAACAACGAATCAATGTCAATATCATCGTCATCATCGTCATCATCATCGCCCGAATCGGGATATTCTTCAACTGGAACAAACTCTTCTTCTACTTCTTCTACTGTCTCTTCAGGAGCCTCTTCTGCTGCCTCTTCAGATGCTTCTTCTGTAACATCATCAGATGATGCAAACATATCATCAACTTCATCATCGTCCTCGTCTTCTTCGCCACCAAACATGTCATCTACATCATCGGTTTCTTCTTCGACTACTCCAAACAGATCGTCATGCTCATCATCGTCATCATGAGTTACATTCATGCCAAAGACATCGACATCATCTGGAAGTACGCCTTTTCGAGATAGATACATCGCTTGAGTTTTGGTATATCGGTGTTTAACATCAGCTTTAGAATCTTGAAAATCCCACGGCCATACAATGATCAAATCTCCTTCTCTTACCCATTGGCGACGACGCATTTTTCCAGGGATTCTAGCAAGCCTTGTCTCGCCATCTTCACACAAAACAGAAACTCTTCTCCCACCAAGAATTTGGTCTGCAAGAGCAAACATTTCGTTAATTCTACGGTTAGGCATCTTGACACGAATCTTACCAGATGAACCGTCCTCTGGATTCTCCAGACGGGCTAATTCTTCTACATCGACTTTCTCTTCGTGTCTTCTACCCATTGAGGCTCACTATTGCGGCCTAATAGACATCCCTTATTGAATTCACTACTTGAAAAGGCATTAATTCCAACCATAATTCAAACTTTGTGCGGCAACTTCACAAATCTCTAGCAACTTGTCACTTGCCACACCCATGAACAGAGTAGCCATCAAACAAGCAAGTATTGCGAATCTAACTTGCCAGCCAACAGGTAAAGGTCCGCTTCTTCCTTCTTCTGCCTCTTCAAAGAACATGACTACGCCGATTCTCAAATAATAATACATAGATATTGCAGAGTTAATGACCATGGCAAAAGCAAGCCACCAAACCCAATGTACATCTGCTAATCCAAGGTCTCCTCCTGCAACAATCTCAGCACCCATTTGACCAATTGCTACCTTAACTATCCCCATGATAACCAAAAGTTTCGATACGAAACCAGCAAGTGGTGGTACACCTGCTAATGAGATCATAAAGATAAACATAGCAACTGCAAGGAATGGTTCTCGCTTAGCAAGACCGCCTAATGAGGAGAGTCGAGATGCATCGCCATCTGATTCTAAAATAGACAAAACCAAGAAAGCCCCGAGTTTGAAAGCAACAAGAACCACAAGATGGAATATTAGCGCAGTAAGAACTGCAACTGCTGATTCACCTGCATCGCCTGCAAGAGAGTCATCCCAATTCCATGCTCCAATTGCAGTTATTGCCGCTAGCATGTAACCTGCATGAGCAACAGAAGAATAAGCCAACATTCGCTTTGGATTAGTACTACCTAATGCTGCAATATTACCCCAAGTCATAGTAACTAATGAGAGGATTCCAAGTAAAGTTAGCCAAACTGTTCCGTCTTCACTGGCTTCTGGTGCAGCTACGATTAACAACATTCTCAGCAAACCGATAATACCCATCGCTTTACTAGCAGTTGCCAAAATTCCAGCGATTGGACTACTTGCACCTGCGTAAGCATCTGGTGCTGCGAAATGGAACGGAGCTGCACTAACCTTGAAACCAAAACCAACTAAAACAAAGCCGATTCCAATAAGTGGCAATGGGTCTGTTCCATTAATGACAAACTGACTTGCTAAGACATCAAATTGTAAAGATCCTGCCCACAAATAAAGCATTGACAAACCATACAATCCAACACCAGAAGCCACAGAACCTACTATGAAATATTTCATACCTGCTTCTGTTCCAGCTTTGGTTTCTTTGTAGAATGCTACCAAGACATAAGTTGAGAATGATGCAAGTTCCAATCCAATGAACAAGACAAACAAATCCTGTGCCAATGCAACCACTGACATTCCAAGAGCACAAGTCAACATCAAAATGTAGAAATCTGCTTGTCTGCGGTTATTGTAAAGGTCGTTTGTTGAAAGGTTTGGACCAACGCCTCTAACTTCAAGACGGTTCATTGAAGCAAATGCTGCGAGAGCGAGGGCACCAAAGAAAATTAATTCGAACACTCGACTGAAGCCATTAACTAACATCAATTGCTTGCCAGTATCAGTAACTATTGCAGTTCTATCTACGCCATCTTGGAATGACAACATAGTAAGAACAAAAGCTGCACCAAGAGTAATAGTAGCAATCCATGCTGGAAGCCTTGGATTACTGGTAAGTTTGAATCGATCACCGCCTAAAAACCACATTACTCTGGTTTGGGTTCCTGGAATTCTAACTGTACCTTTGCCTAAGTTTGGAATAATAATTAACAGAACTAAACCAGCAAAGAGAACTAATTCAGGACATAGTGCTGATACAAAACCATCAGCAAAAGGCTCAATATTTTCTACTCCTGACATATCAAGCACCTCCCTTGCCGACAAAAACAATCAATCCATCGAATATTTGTTTAGTCCAATCATCCATCATATCTAGTCCAATCCACGGCATTATGCCGAATAAAATGGTGAAGAATGCCATAATTAGCATGGCGAATTTCTCTGAATTTGAAATATCAGGAATTGGGTGACCTACCATATTTGCTGGTGGTTGTCCTGCTTCGCCACCTTCGAAAATGGTTCTCTGCATTGACCATAGATAATATGCTGCTGTAAGTGCAAGAACTAATGCTGGACCTACCATCCACCATATACTCCAGCCATCTAAAGAAATCATATGCCATAGTGCAATAAGCATCATTATTTCTGCAACGAATCCAGCCAATAATGGCAATCCTAAAGATGCCATCCAAGCGAACATCATCGAGGTTGCAAGCCATGGTGAATGCTTTGCCATTCCTCGCATTGCTCCAATTTCCATGCTATGGTAGTGATGCTTGAATGCACCACAAACTGCGAATAACATTGGGCTGATGATTCCGTGAGCGAACATCATGAATAGTGCTGCTGCCCAACCCATCGGTTGCATAGTGGCAATACCAATTAGGATTACACCCATGTGAGAAACTGATGAATAAGCAACCATTTTCTTTAGATTGGTTTGACCTAGACACACAATTGCCCCCCAAACAAGAGAGATCATACCGATTATCATCAATGCTAACTGGAAGTGATATAGTGCATGTGGGAACAAGCTGATTGGTAGTCTAAACATTCCATATGCGCCCATCTTTAGCATAACACCTGCAAGTAGCATTGAACCACCTGTTGGTGCTTGAACGTGAGCATCAGGCAACCAAGTATGGAATGGTACTGCAGGCAATTTTACCAAGAAACCAATCATTAGCATAACGAATAGTATCTTCTGCATTTGTTCGCCGAGATACCAATTATCTCCAACATTACTAGCTCTAGCACTATCAATTAATTCAGGAATTGAGAAACTTCGACCTGTCATTGTACCTGCTGATGGTAGTGAATATGGGTCTTGTAAGAAATATAGAGTAATCAGACCAAGTAACATTACTACCGATGCAGTAAATGTGTAAATGAAGAATTTTTGAGATGCATACTTTCTATCTTTGCCACCCCACTTTAGAATTAGGAAGAACATTGGGATTAATGTTAATTCCCAAAATACGTAGAACATGAATAGATCCAAAGAAACGAATACACCAATCAGGGCACCGCCCATCAGCAATAGTAGCGGGAAATAGGTTGCACCGCTCTTCTCATTCCAAGTAGCAATAATGGTAACCGGTAATAAGAAAGTGGTCAACCAAACCATTGGGAATGATAGAGCATCTAATCCGACTGCCCAATTAATTCCTAGGCTCTCAATCCAAGAATACTTGGTTTGATATTCGTATTCATTGAATGCAATATTCATCCAACTTACATCACCAAAGTATTGGAAAAACATCCCTGTAGTAATTACTAGCATAACCAAAGAAAATATCAAGCAAGTCATTCTAATTGGTCTACCTAAACGCTCACGCATTCTTTCTGTCCCATTAGAGACGAATGCCAATAATATCATGCTAGCAATTATTGGGAATGCAACAAGTGGTATAGAAATCCAGTCAATCAATCAAGCCACCCCCCACAATAGGAAGAAAATCACTATGGCTCCAACTGAGACCATCAAAATATAATCCCGAGCTGAACCAGTAGTCATAGAACGTACCACCTTCGAAATTGATTGACTACCGGATTCAATCTTCTTGATTACACCGTCAATCACATTCTTATCAGTCTCTGCAGACTTGTCTGAGAAACCTGCAACTAGTTTCAGCATTGCCATGTCATAGTAGTGATCAAAGTATAATCGATTTTCTAATGCTTTGGATAAGCCTGAGTTTGCTACAGATTTGTTATCAAAGTGGAACCGGTCAAATACCCAGGTATTTAGTCTAATTATTGGCTTCATCCACGGTTTAACTTTTTCACCTTCTGCAAGCCTACCACCATACAATGACAGAGCAATACCTGGACCCAATATTGCTCCAATAGCAATTGCAATATAGGTTAGGATGAAGAAGAAGGCATCACTATTTGCAAACGCATGATTCATTTCATAGAGTATTCCATCGATTAGACTCTTTTCTGACATCAAGCCATATTCACTATCTGGTGCCCAATGAGTAAAGCCCATACCTGCGAATAGCACTGCTGAAAGTGAAACGAATGTTAAGACAAATAATGGTATTTTGATCCATGTATTTGTTGGTCCAACATGGGCTGCAACTTCGGTCTTTGGCTTACCAGCAAAGGTCTTCAACCACATTCTTGACATGTAAAAGCCAGTCATACCAGCACCTACTAAGACACAAATTGCTGGAATGAAAAATCGTGGGTCTTCTAAAGCAACTCTCCAAGCATTAGCAATAATTCCTTCTTTTGACCAGAATCCACCAATGAATGGAAGCCCCATTATTGAGGCAGAACCAACTAGCATCGCTGTTGCGGTTAATGGCATCTTAGATGCTAAGCCACCCATGTTTTCCATTGATTGTGCATCAAATTCATCGTCATGATGGTCATCATGGCCGTGATGCTCATCATCGTGATGATCATGATGATGTAGATGATGATGAGCATGATGAACCTCATGAATTACCGAACCACTTGCCATGAACAGCATACCTTTGGCCATTGCGTGATTAAACAGATGGAATAGCGCTGCTCCAAATGCTACTATAACGATGTAATGTGCTCCATCGTCGTTGTGCCAGTCTAGGGTATTTGCCAAGAACATGGCACATCCTAGGCCAGTGAAAATGTATGCTAGCTGACTCATTGTAGAGTATGCTAGAACCTTCTTTAAATCGTGCTGAACAAAGGCAATTGCTGCTGCCATAACTGCAGTAATACCACCAATTAAGGCAATGATGAATGCAAGGTCAACTAAATCATTATGCAAAGCTTCTGCGCCAAAGAATGGGAACATTCTTGCAACCAAGTAAAGTCCTGCATTTACCATTGTAGCTGCGTGAATTAGCGCTGAAACCGGAGTTGGACCTTCCATTGCATCAGGTAGCCAAACGTGAAGAGGGAATTGAGCAGATTTACCAACTGCACCAATAAACATCATACCTAGAGCCCATTGCAGGGTTCCTGAGGATTCTGCTGCGACTGCAGCAATATTTGCTTCATCGAATACTACTGCATAATCAAGCGAACCGAAAAGATCCCACATCATCACTAGACCAATCATCAAGAACACATCACCAACACGGGTGGTCAAGAATGCTTTCTTTGCAGCATATGCTGCACTTGGCTTCTCATAATAGAAGCCAATCAATAGATAAGAACACAGACCCATTATTTCCCAGAAGATGAATAGCCAAAGGAATGAATCAGCCAAGACCATACCTAGCATACCTGAACAAAATAGTACAAATTCAGCATAGAATCTATGATTGCGATTATCATTAATCGGGTCAGTATTCATGTAACCAATACTGAATATATTGATTAACAAACATAGGAATGATGCAACGAATAATAGCATTACAGTGACGTGGTCAATGTAAATACCAAAACCAAAACTGATTGGTTCCAATGTTCCACCATTGTAAACGCTTGAGTTTAGCCAAAGGAAATCTACTGAGTCTTT
>CETU01020268.1_pt1 | contig 13588 bp, 12 predicted proteins | sample 356531 | NCBI WGS metagenome assembly CETU01 (sample SAMEA2623488, study PRJEB7988) | marine metagenome | isolation source: saline water (ENVO:00002010), including
GGCAATTTAGACCATATCCTTCCATAAAAGATAAACCACCAAAAGACTATGAACATTTCTTAAGACTACTATGTAAGTCAATAAAAGCATATAAATTAGAAGAAATAAGCCATGGTGATTTGAGCGAATACAATATACTAAATGTCAGAGAAGAACCCTACATCATTGATGTTGGACAGGCAGTCCCAAAAGGACATCCATTGCATAGTGAATTACACAACCGAGATATGAAGAATACATTCAGATTCTGGAAAAAATATATCAAAAATCTTAGTGAAGAGGAATTAAAAAAATGGACTACGTAAGAGTACCTGCAAGTAGAATTGGTGCAGTAATAGGTCCGAAAGGTAGAACAAAAAGAAAACTTGAAGAAATTAGTGGTTGTAAACTAACAATAGACTCTGCTGAAGGGTTAGTAGAAATAAAGCAGAAAAATAAAGAAGATGCATTGAAAAATTTGCAACTTACGAGTGCTGTAAAGGCAATTGGCAGGGGTTTTAATCCTGAAAAGGCATACCAACTTCTAGAAATGGACTATTACTTAGAAATTGTTGATATCAGAGACTATGTCGGCAGGTCAAAAAAAAGATTAGGAATAATTAGAGGGAGACTTATAGGGAGGGAAGGCAAAACACGCCATATAATTGAAGATATGACTGGTTGTGATTTAGCAATACAAGGACACACAGTATCTATAATTTCTGATCTTGATGGATTAGAAGCTGCCAAAGTTGCAGTTTCCATGGTTTTAGCTGGTTCTGAACATGGCTCTGTGTACAAGTATCTAGAAAGTTTTAGAAGAAAGAATCATTAAATTTTGGTACCTATTTGATAAAGGTTAGCCCTTAATTTTATATATTTGGCATGTCTGCGAAGGCATCGATTATAGGCCGATTTGGTGCCTACACACTTAATTAAAGGTGGAAAATAATGAAAACGAAAAATACAGATGTAATAACGAATGCCCAATTAAGATATAGAGACCTAAAAGAGAGGTACGAAGCATGAAGGTAACCTTCTTAGGAGTTGGGGAAGCTTTTGATGAGAATAATACTCATTCATGTATACTTGTTGAAGCTGCAGGTAGAAGAATGCTAGTTGATTGTGGAGCTACAGCGCCGCCTTCAGTATGGCATCAATCAAAAAGACCTGACTATTTGGATGGAATATTTATATCACATTTCCACGCAGATCATGTATTTGGTTTACCTGCTTTAATGATGAGGATGTGGGAAGATGGGAGAACTAGACCATTTTATCTTTTTGGACCTGTAGGGACACAAAGAAACGTAGAAAGATTAATGGAAGTGGCTTATCCCAGTATGGTTGCAACACTACCGTTCACACTCAGATTCAGAGAACTCCAGAGATCTCACAGATGGGATGACTGGAATCTAAGAGTAGTTAATACAAGACACACGGTTCAGAATCTGGGATTGAGATTAGAAGCTGGAAGTCCAACAAAAGTATTCTGTTACTCCGGAGATGGAATGTTTACCCCAACTGCGTCTAAATTATATACAAACTCAGACTTGTTAGTTCACGAAGCATATACTCTTGATGGGACTCTTAAGAATCCAAGAGGCGAAACCGTAACAATTGGGACCAAAACTCACTGTTCAATGCAACAATTAGAACGCTTGGACGATATGGCACGTCCAAAGAAGATGGCACTAATTCACGTGAGCCGTACTTTGAGAGGCCAAAAGAAAGAATTGCTAAAGAAATATCGTCAACGCAGATGGATTATGCCTGAGCCTGGCGATGTTATTGAACTTTAGATGCATAAATTAGTTCACATAATTAGATTCGAATCTGCAAGAAGACTCCCAAAAGTGCCTGAAGGCCACCCTTGCGGTAATGTATATGGGCTAGCATTCAAGTTAGAGATACATGTCGAAGGGGAAATGGATCCTGAAACTGGATTTGTTATTGATTTTGGTCACATAGAGGCTGGAATCAAACCAATTTACAACCAAATCGACCATAATTATTTGAATGATATAGAAGGACTTGAAAACCCAACAAGTGAAGTTTTGATAAAATGGATTTGGGAAAAATTGTACGAAGAGTTCCAAAAGTCTTGGAATGGAAACAAAAGTGAAGGATTCAAGTCCAAACTGGTAAAGTTAGTTCTTTGGGAAAACGAAGTTTCAAGAGTTGAATACGACGGGGCTGGAACTGATTATCAAATGTAGCTAAGTTTTTCTTCGAAACGCTACGGCTGAAAGAACTAGCATAGTAAGCAAGAAACTGAGATTACTTAGTAAAGGATCATCCTCACTGAATGATGTTGTAGGTAAAACCACAGTTATCTTAACTTCTGTAGTGTCGTAAGCACCAAGATTATCAGTTACCTTGAGAGTAATAGTATGAATACCTTCGCTTAAGAATACTTCAGATATGAATAATTGTGTGGAAAGCACATCACCATCAATACTACTAGTCCATTCAAATGAAATTGAACCATCGTCCGGATCAAATGAACCTTGGGAAGAAAGAGTTACGGCCTCATCACTATAATAGTCATTTCCTGATTTAGGTAAGGAAATAACTGCAACTGGTGCTGAATTTTCAGGTTTATCCTCTACAATAACTATCAATGAATCAACTGAGGATGATTGTACACCTTCATCATCTTCTACAGTAAGTGTAATTTCATATTCGCCTGCCTCCTCATAGTAATATTCCACCCAAGATTCGTCAATCCAGTCTGTTTGTTGATTATTTCCGAAGTTGAAATTATATTTGGCTACAGCAGAATCATCAGATGAACCATTACCTGAAAAAATAATATTTTCATTCACAAAGATTGTCTCATCACTGGAGGAAAGTGAAGCTGTAGGTCTTCTATTAGTGCCATCATTTGTCACTTCAACTTCTACAGAGAATATTGAGGAATATTGAAAACCATCATATGAACGTGCTTGCAAAGTGTATCTACCATTCAGTTCTTGAGTCGTATTCCAAGCCCAAGCCCAATCATCAAAGCCATTGACGGTTTGCCAATCATTAGGCAATATACGAAATTCAACTCTGTCAATTCTATTGTTGTCACTAGCAGTACCTCTTATTGTAACTAGATCTGAAACTATTTCGTTATCATATGGTTCTGTTATGAAAACAAGTGGAGATTGCAGATCTTCAAAATTATCTACAAAAACCTCTACCTCTTGCTCGTGATTAGACTCATCATCATCCTGAGGACTAACCTGAGTTATTCGTGCAGAAATAGTGTGCGTACCCTCTTGAGCAATCCATTGCCCATCGATATTTATTGCCTCATTTGAGTATAAAGTCGTCGAATAATCAACTGTATCAAATACTAAATTATCACTCATAAAATCAACGGAAAAAAGTCGAGAGGGACCCGGGCCGTCGTTGACTATACGAGCTGTAACTGTTACACTTTGTCCATCTGAAAGAGAATTAGGAACATTAAGTTCTTCAATAAATAAGTCCGGAAGTTCTGTAAAAGAGGATACAGCTAAATTTTGAGAATTACCTTCCATATCATTCAGAAAATAATCAACTTCGATGTTAATTGTATCATCAAAGGCAGGTGCTTGAATATCAAATTCAAGCTCAGGAGAATTAGTTACAACAGTTCCTGATGATAATTGTGCGCTATAATTGAAACTGGCGTCAATAATCCATTTTCCATTGGACTCAATAACTTCTTCCAAACCAACTTCAGCAGTAACTCCTATGGCTTCATTTGACTTTATGCCAATTTTTGATGGTTTAGGCCAATTACTAGGATATTGAACAACAAAATCTATCTGGTCTGGTAAAGGTGATGCTGATATGTAATTTTGAATGTTACCTCCATCTTTCCCTCTATTGGTGTACTCTGTCATTGTGTGATCCATAGATACTAGAAACGTTTCATTCATTTGTGTTTGTATTCCGTTAGGACCCAATAACTCAGATGACGCTAAATCTTGAGAGCGGGAAACGGCTCCCACTAATTCAACAGTACCCCAACCATAACAATTGTTTGGAGTGTAAAGCTCACCACAATCTACATCTAAAGGAACTTTGTGATCGCTAGTTTCTCTCAATATTTGCTTAACATAATCTGTTGCTTCTGTAGGTGCAACATTAGGATTTGCTTGAAGCATCAGTGCTGCAACTCCTGCCACATGAGGTGTAGCCATTGATGTTCCGGAATAAGAAACATAACCATCTCCTGACCCTGCCTGAGCTGACTCAATATTTCCTCCAGGTGCCATTACATCTGGTTTAATTCTAAGATCTCCCGTTGGTCCTCTAGACGAATATATCTCTCGATTATGTTCATCATTAACAGATCCGACGGTTATTGCTTTTTCACTATCGCCAGGATAATTTACAGTACCTGGATGGGCTCCACCAGCTCCAAATTGTCCATTCCCTATGGCGACCACCGTTACTAAACCTGATTCGACTGCAACATCAAGAGCCTGTGAAATTGAAGATGCACCATCATTAGTCGCTCCCGGTATAGTAATCGGACCTCCCAATGATAAAGACATCACGTCAATAGAAAATCTATCTTTATTTTCAATAGTCCAATCAACTGCTCGGAGAAGATCACCCTCGTCTCCAGAGCCTCCATCTAAAGCAATAACTCCAACTAAATTAGCTTGAGGAGCAACTCCAGCATAAGTCCCACTAGGGCCTCCAGTACCTGCTGCAATTCCTGCACAATGTGTTCCATGACTTCCTGAATCATGTGGTTGCTCATCTGGATATTCTTGATCAGTATTAGCATTGTAAAATGCTAACATTCCATTTGAATCTACAGCGATTTTCAAATCATCAGTATTTGGATTGTCATCTAGATCATCCAAGGATTCGTGGTTGAAGTCTACTCCTGTATCTAAAATTGCAATTGTAGTATCTTCTCCCTTAAAACCAAAGTCATTCCATATTGTACTTGTTCCAATCGAATCTACACTATTATCTAAGGAAGGATAGAAAAGAACATCTGCTTCTAAATAAATTAAGCCAGGTAAGTAGCTAACCTGGGATACTTTATCACGGGAAATCAAAAAACCGAAGGTATCAAACCTTTCAAAACTAGAAGTTATAACTCCATCTAAATCTTCTACAAAGTCATGATGGAAAGAAGAAAGATTAGTCACTTGAGCGAATAAACTAATCTTACCTTCAGGTGCTGGTGCCAAACCTAAGTAATCTGATTGTTCAGGATTTTCCAGAGCTAATAAAAGCCGTTTATCTATTAAATTTTCATCGAAATAAGGGTCGCTGTCAACATCCGGGTTAGCAAATGGACTCAAAATTGAACTAAGAAAAAGCACAGCTATTAGCAAACGTGGAATTCGGGCCAACAGTTTTGCAGTTGGTAGCCTTTAAAAAAAGATGGCGCCCAGGCTGGGATTCGAACCCAGGTTTGAAGCTCCGCAAGCTTCCGTGATTCCAAGCTACACTATCCGGGCGCAAAAACGCACTAACGCCCATTCTTAAAGGATATCATTACTAGGAGTATTCCTTATAATACAGGTCCATTCCGAGGCATGACACAGGTCACAATTGTAATGGGTTCTGCAAGCGACAAGCCAACAGCAAATAAGGCTGAGAAAATTTTAGATAAATTTGGAATAACGTATGAAACCTTTGTCGCATCTGCACATAGGACACCAGAAAGAGTCGTTAATGTAATTAATGAATCCAAAGCCGATGTTTTCATCGCATTAGCTGGCTTATCTGCGGCACTACCTGGTGTTGTAGCTGCACACACTTTGAAACCAGTCATAGGAGTACCCTGTGCATCAAGCAGTTCTCCTGCAAACTTGGATTCATTACTTTCTGTTGTACAAATGCCTCCCGGAGTCCCAGTAGCTGGAGTTGGAATTGGAAGAGGTGAAAATGCAGCACTACTAGCTGCGAGAATAATTGGTACTTCCAATGAAAAAATAGCAGCTACTCTTGAAGATTACAGGAAAGAATTAGAACAAAAGACTATTGATTCCAACTAATTTCAATCAATAGTGTATTACTCAGTCAAGGAAGTCCGTATCTACAAATCGAACCACAACTCAAGCAAGTAATAGTTTTCCAGCCTTTCGAAGACATACGATTCCTTGAGTTGGATGCAATGAAAAGAGAATTGCATGACTTACAAAATTGCATTCTTTGGTCTTTAGTCAATCTTTGATTATATCTTTTTCCAATTAATCTGGCAAGCTTAATGAACCTTTTAGATTCTAATGATAAACCTTGCTTTTGACTTGACTCTGCTAAACTAAATAAACGATTAATTCGACTTCTAGCTAATTTTTCTTGCCCTTTCGTACGACGGCCTCGACGTTTCGACACAGCTTCCTATGAGTCCGGCTTTTTTAACACCCCCCTTTAACATATACGTCAAATGATAGATGACTATGTGAGCTGGGGCACGCCTTGGGAATTATATTTCCATATTCTAATTTTTATACCAATCGCTCAAAGATTAATAATGCTTGGCGAACCGGCACTAAAAGCAATACAAATACATGGGCATCATCTAAAATGGTTGTTTGACAGACTCCGTGATATACCAAAAGGGTATTCAATTGCAGCCAAATTCACAGTTGGTCTTTTGGTTCCTGCAACTATCGCACTAATGAGATTCTTCATATTTGAACCTGAGAACGGTGTTGTCGATGTCTTTGGAAAGACACTTGTTCCCCCAAACTGGGACCAGACACCAAACTGGCAGATATACTCTATAGTTATATTTTTTGTTCTACATACTTACCTAGATTGGAGAAGGGTATGGGATACACGGAACTTGGCAATTAGAATAATTAGTATTGACGTTGGTAAATACAGACCAATGATAGATCGTATGCTAAAGATGGGAGATTGGTTAAAGAGTTCTGAAGATAAAGGAAAAGAAGCTTTACCGCATGAACGCATAGTTAAATTTGCAGGATATTTTGCAGGTAAAGTTAGAGATACAACCAATACTGTCGTAGACAAAGTGATGGAAATGCCTAATAATTATGCTGGAAGATGGATGGCAGTCAATGTAGCTTTTGGAATGGCATTTCACCTGCTACCGATAGTTTTCATGTTCTTTTTAACAACAACTTACGATTGGAATCTATAGATTTGACAATATTCCAAGCACATTCTTTTCCAAATCAGCCAAGCTGCCGCTATTATCTATAACAAAATCTGCCTTAGATATAGTAGCCAATAGTTGCTGCTTATTTGGATCATCACTTTTTTCTTCTAAGGATTCTTGATAAACAAATTCTTCCCAGGAAGAACTATCCCCCTTTCTCCCCCTCTTTTTCAATCTATCAAATCTAATCTTTTGGTCTGCATCGACTAAGAATAAATTAAAAATGTGGTTATCATACTTTCTATTTAACGAATCTACTTCTGAAGGATTCCTTATTGAATCTACAATGTGATTTTCAGATGATATTAGATTCTTTATCATCAAGTCTGCAAGAACACTTGGCCCTCCTGAATTTCTTAAATCATTACCTATTTGAATTAAATTTGTTCTACTTTCTTCTTTTCCTTTTTTCTTTAATTCTTCTCTCAAAGTATCAGATAATGAATGATAAACAAAAGAATGTTTTTTTAGAATATCTGCAACAGCACCTTTACCTGCTGCATTACGACCAGTCAAACCGATAATGTGATAAGACAAAAAAACCTCAGAAATCCGAGCCTTCTCTGTATTCTCCGAAAACTCCTCGAAGAACGTCACACATTTCGCCAAGTGTAACCTTAGCCTTTGCTGCATCTATGAATATAGGCATCAAATTTTGTTCACCCTCTGCAGCCTTTTCAATCGCAGTTAAAGATTTCTCTGCTTTATTTTGATTTCTGTTCTTCCTAAGATTTTTCAGCCTATTACATTGTCTTTCAAAACCTTCTGGATCCATTTCAAGAATTGGAATTTCTACATCCTCATCTGATGTAAATTCATTAACGCCTACAACTATCCTTTCTTTATTGTCAATTTCCTTTTGATACTTATAAGAAGCTGAGGCGATTTCTTTCTGGAAAAAACCCTTCTCAATAGCTGGAACTACACCACCTAATGACTCGATTCTATCAAAATAGTTTCTCGCTTGTCTCTCCATATCATCAGTTAACCATTCTAAGTAGTAACTTCCACCAAGTGGATCTATAACATTAGCGACACCTGATTCATGTGCAATTACTTGTTGTGTCCTTAAAGCAATCTGAACTGCTTTCTCAGAAGGCAAAGCAAGTGCCTCATCCATAGAATCTGTATGCAGTGATTGTGTTCCTCCTAATACTCCTGCCATCGCTTGGATAGCAACACGTACGATATTAATCTCAGGTTGTTGAGCTGTGAGACTACAACCTGCTGTTTGAGTATGAAACCTTAATGTCCAGCTTCTTGGATCTTTTGCACCATATTTGTATCTCATATCTTTAGCCCAAATTCTTCTGGCTGCCCTATATTTTGCAATTTCCTCAAAGAAATCATTGTGAGCATTAAAGAAAAAACTAAACCTCGGAGCAAATTCATCAATGTTCAACCCTCTCTCAATAGCCCAATCTGCATATGCATAACCATCAGCCAAAGTAAATGCTAACTCTTGTACAGCTGTGGAACCAGCTTCCCTAATGTGATAACCAGAAATAGAAATAGTATTCCATTTTGGCATATGTTTGGTCCCGTACTCAACAGTATCTGTAACTAATCTCATTGAAGGGTGTGGAGGGAAAATATATTCCTTTTGTGCAATATATTCTTTCAGTATATCATTTTGGATTGTACCTCCCAGATTTGACTTAGATATGCCCTGATTTTCAGCATTAGCTATGTACATAGCCCAAATCATTGCTGCTGGTGAATTAATTGTCATTGACGTTGTAACTTTATCCAACGGAATTTTATCAAATAGTATTGACATATCGTCCAAACTACTTACTCCAACTCCACATTCACCAAACTCACCGGCTGCATGAGGTGAATCACTATCGTAGCCATATAATGTAGGTAGATCAAAAGCTGTACTCAAACCAGTTTGACCTTGTTTTAACAAATACTTAAAACGAGAATTAGTTTCCTCTGCAGAACCAAAGCCTGCAAACATTCTCATAGTCCATAATCTTCCTCTGTACATCGTTGAATGAATGCCTCGAGTGTAAGGAAACTGACCAGGAAAAGAAATATCATTTTCAAAATCAATATCTGAAGTATCTAAAGAAGTATACAACCTTTCTACCTTTTGACTTGAGGTAGTGACAAATTCTTCTCTTCTTTCTGGATACTTTTCTAAAGCAGGCTCCAAAACTTCTCTGGACCATTTAGCATATGCCTTTTGATAAGATGAATCATCCTTTTCAACATTATTTCCAGAATTCTCTGACGCGTGTTTGCCAGCTTTCATTAGTTCGCGAATATTACGGCTAAATAAGGATTTACTACCTAGTGAAAACTATATATCCTATGCAGAAAATCTTTCAACAGTCAGGAGATGGAGGGCGGCCGACGGCCATAGGCTGAGGAAAGTCCCCTCTCCATGAGCAAAGCAGCCGCAAGGAACCCGAGAGGGTTGGCTCTGTAACAGAAACGACACAGACCCATCTTAGGAATGATCGCCCTGGGCGTGACGTCGATGGTGTATTTGATGAAACGAACATCCCTGCTGGAGCAATTCCAAGTAACCGCAACGACCTGCTCGGGAGCGGTAGGTAGGAAGCAAAGCTGAATGCCGCTAGCCGGATATCCGGGTAACAGAAAGGGGCTTACTCCCATCACCTGACAATTATGTATTTTGTCGAAGATAACTATATAAAGCAGTCTCGCTCCGCGCCGAACATAATGGCCGCAGACTATTCGGAAGAACCAAAATGCACGCAAAAAGGTACTGGATGGGTTACATTTAGTACTAGTGAAAACACTCTAAAAAAGAGACTTTTGAAGAAAAAAGTTATCAAGCTATCTAAAAAACCTATAATGTAAAATCGTTCCGAAAAAAACTCCAAATACATCAAAAATTAAGTCTGCCAAAGATGAATCTCTTCCATCAATAAAACTTTGATGATACTCGTCTAAACAAGAAAACAAGATTCCAATTTTAATAGATAGACTAAGTATCTGATCAAATTCTTTAGAATTCATAGACAAGGAACCAAATATTAAGAAACCTAGAATCGAAAATTCAATAAAATGAAAAAGCTTATCTACATTCTTTGTACCTGGAGAAAAGCCAGAAATATTATCTGCCGGTTGGTGACTTAGTATTGTTATTAAACATATATAAGTTAATGTAATAATCCAATGAATTTTCATTTATTCTAAAGGCTGCCCTCTTTCATCCTTGCCAAATCATCTAAGTCATAAGAATCAAAATTATTCGGTGGTTCACCATCAATTTGGTTAGCAATGTCTTGACTCTCAATAGCCCAATACATTACTGATTCTTCATTATTTGAATGATGTGGATGATCTGGATCTTCATGATCATGAGGAGATTGATAACCCATGTTAACTAAACCAAGTAAATGCCCAAATTCGTGGACAATTACTGATTTTTCAATATCCTTATCTGAGATTAAAAGGAAAGATGCGTCATCTATTTTTTCCTTGAATAAAACAAATGAAGAACCTTTGTAAGCCACACCCAGTGCTTGTTCATTATCTTGATACTCCCCATTAAGATACAATATATGAATTATGAAAGTGTTACCACTTTTGTATCTTTGCCTCTGAGTGTCTTCTATTGCTAATATTTCTTCCAAAGTATAACTTTCATCAGTACTTCCAAATGAATTTTGACTAACTGAAATTGATGATTTATCAGTAACTTCTTCAATCCTTGTTTTTAGAAGGTTTATTGCATCAGAATCAGGGGCATTACCTGTCACATAATTTATTTCGATATGCAGTCTGGAATATTTAGAAGCCTGAAGAATTTCATAACGGCAGGCTCCGGTAATATTCTCACAAGATGATATGTCCTCTCTAAGGTCCTCTAGACACCCTGGCATCAAGAAAATTAACATTACGAAGACAAATTTCAGATTCTTCATGGTCTACTATTAAATGGCACAGATTAAAAAGTTGCTAAACAACAATAACTAATCAATAAATTGGACCCATTACAAAACGTGGGTCTGGGAAATCATTCAATGCCTCCTCTCTATCTTCCTCAGAAACTACTCCTGGCAAATCATGGGTTTGTGGTTCTCTATAAGACAATTGAAAATGTAAGTGTGGTTCCCAACCTCCATTCTCATCATAGTCTCCAAACCAAGCAAGCACATCTCCTTTACTAATTTTTTCACCTATCCTTTTTCCTTTTATTGATGAAGAATCCAAATGCCCATAGAGTGCCCAGATATTTTTTCCAGATATAATATGTTTCGTTATTACTACGAATCCATAATCTCCTGGCTCAGAATTATACCCGTAATGAGAAATTATCCCATCGAAAAAAGCCATGCAAGGTGTTCCCACAGGTCCACCAACGTCTATTCCCATGTGTATGTTACGAACTCCCTGAAACAAGTCTGTGTTGTACATATTTGGTCGAACCTCATTATACTTTCCCACGCAAAATTGACCTGAAGGGATTTTCCAAGAGGATTTATTCAAATCAAGAACTACATACTCATCTGGTAAATTAACTACTGGATGAAAATCATAATCTTCCCAATTAATCTCATTCTTTTTCAAGATGAACTTCCTCCGCATGTAAATTAAGAATTTTATTAGATGTCTCGACAACTAGAGAACCATCTTCAGCTATTGACTGAGCAACACCCTGATTTGTTTCCCAGAAAACTTCTTGACCGATTAAAGTGTCAAAGTGTTCAAAATTTGAAATTATCTCATTACTAGATTCTGCAAACAATCTTTCAAAATTTGATAAGAATGAAGACAAAAATAAACTATAAGAAAATTTAACTCCTTTAGAGGTCAATGTAATACTATTTGGAGAAATAACCTTGTTAGTAATGTTAAGACCAACACCTGAAATAGAATAATTCCCTAAATTCTCACATAAAATTCCACCTAATTTCTTTCCATAAAAAATGATGTCATTAGGCCATTTCAAAGAGATTTCCTTGACAAAATTCTGCATCGTAATTGCCACACTTGTACCCACAATCAATGGCAAAAGTCTATGATTATTAGATGTAAACGAAAAGTAAAGACCTCCAAGTGAAGATTCCCAAGAATTACCCAAACGCCCCCTACCGGCAGTTTGCTTCCTTGAGACAAGAATATCACCTATGTTTCCGGAATATTCAGATAACCAATGATTGGTTGAGCCCACTGTATCCAATATATGTATCAAAGGAAGGCACCAAGATCCATCTGCTTAATCTGTTCATTCTCAAGAGTGTCTTCAATAGAGCTAAACGCAAGCTCTAACCGTTGCTTGATGAACTCACGTGAACCATATACATCGGAAACATGTTTAGCTATCTTTTTGTATTTTGAAACTGAAGCAGGAGATATATTTAATTGTAAACTCCCTCCACAAATACATGATTCTTTTAAGGGTGGACGACGATATTTTTTATTACATTTTTTGCATCTTACACCCTGCGTAGTAAATGAACGAAGATTACCAATTATGTCTCTTATGAAATGCTTCTCAATTGTTTGCTCTGCAACATACTTGGAATCTGATGCTCTTATTTTATCGGCTAATTCTAAAGATGCAAGTGCCTTTTCCGCCATTGAACCTAAGGAAACATATCTAGATTCATTAGGTCCTAAGTTAATATTAGATGATTGATGTGAAAAACCATAATCTTCATACTGCCTTGGACTCTCTAACCTTGTTTTAACCAAATCTAAGTGTTCCAAAACTACAGATGGATTCGAAAAATTTTCGGCTAAATTGTATAATTCTAGAGAATAGGAATCATTCAATTCTACATTATGAGCTTCACTATCTATTTCGATAGGGTCTATACGTGTAGAAAGAACTCGAGGGATATCCATAGTTCCTCCTCGAGTTGTAGGTACAAAACTATCTGAATAATTTAGCAAGCCTTCAAGAAGAAGCATTATTGAATCTTCATCTCCATCACAATTACGCCTTTTTGCAGCATGCAAAAAAGGATGTCCATACTGAGCTTTAGCTGACGTAAATCCGATTAAACGAGTAAGAACGCCTGCTGATGTGTGAGGACTTAACGCAATCATCAAGTTACCAATTAGTTCAGTCGGATCTGAATTTGGACTTAAACCGTAATATGGTTCTAAACCATAAAGTTTAGATAATTCTTCATCAACAAAATTAGAAACTTTGACCAGCCAATGCCCCGCCCTATCAGAAATTACTAAATCCTGTACTTTAAGCTCCAACAATTGGTCATCAGATACTAAATCATTTCCGTTGACATCCTTGGAATATCCCATTTCTATAGCTTTCTCTAAAGATAAACCAATTTCCTTAGGATAAAAATGTGTTATGGGTAAATCAATCATATCATATCTCAACGTTCCATCCTTGTAAACTCTTAAGTCGTATTTAGAACGTAAAATTCCCTTTTCAAGACATTCAGGTATTTTGTCCTTAGATTTCAAATCCTTCATACCTTTAATCTTAGGTAATATTCCTGTTTTTGTATTGTTCAT
>CETU01042602.1_pt1 | contig 13395 bp, 10 predicted proteins | sample 356531 | NCBI WGS metagenome assembly CETU01 (sample SAMEA2623488, study PRJEB7988) | marine metagenome | isolation source: saline water (ENVO:00002010), including
GCAGTTACAGTTTCATCGGAAAGTTCAGTGATAGTGAAAGGTGCAGGACCATGGGGCATTTGGGCTACTAATTGAAAACCTACTTCCAATGCAGTTTGCTCTTCAAGTTGGGTAAATTGAGAGCGTGGTATTTGTAAAATTGCTTCCTCATCTCTGTGGCCATATGCTCTATCTGCAGTTAATGTAAAGGTCTTCTTTTCTCCTATTTCAGCCCCCATTAATTCTTCTTCAAATCCTGGTATCATTTGCCCCTTGCCGACAGAGAATGCCAAAGGATCTCTACCTTCACTGGAGTCAAATACTTCTCCTGTATCCGGCAATGTTCCTTTGTAGTGTACCTTAACATCCATTCCTTTTGCAACTATATTATTACCCATATTTTCATCTCCTTTTTGATATACTTTTAATTTCATTTTTCAGCTGTTCACTGATCTCTTCAGTAAGCACAAGTTCCAATGTTTTTTGGTCGATAAATTCCATTGCTGCATCAATACTAATGCGTTCACCCTTCGCGATTATTTGACCGAGTACATTAGAACGATGTTCTTCGGGAACATCTGGATTATCTAAAATATCTCTAGCCACGTATCGGAACTCAAGAATTTTTTGCTTGTTTAGTTTCTTTTCTAAGCGTTGACGCCCACCGCCCTTTTTATCCATGCGCCGTGTCTTACGTTTTTTCTTTGAGATTCCTGCAGAAGATTTATCGACGATTTGTATGGTTTTGAACACGTTTAGATTTTTACCAGAATAACCATCTAATGTTTCATCAGTCGAATTTAATTCAGGTATATCGGCTTCAATTTCTTTTACTTCATCAGACTCTTCAACAGTTTCAACTTGAGGGGCCATTTCTTGTTTTGTAGTACTTTTCCTCAGTTTAGCATTGTCTTTTGATTGCTGAGATTTTCTTTTTAATTCAGCCAATCTTTCTTCACGTGAAGGTTTTTTCTCTGTGACGGTTTTTGCTGCAGTAGTTTGTGTAATTTTTGGAGCAATTACTTTTTCTTCAACTGGTTTTTGAACAACAGGTTGTTTAGCAGTTTGCAAGTCTTTTTTCTCTTCAGTAGTTTTAATTTCACTACCAATTTTTTTCCTCGCTTCTCTTTGTAAATCTTCTAATGACTTATTCTGTGATGGCTTTGTCGAACTTGCTTCAGCAGAATTAATTTGATTTTCCTGCCTACGTTTTTCCTTAGCCTTTTCAGCATGACGGCGATTCCTTTCCGCAGCAGCATTTTGTGCAAATGGATTGAATGGAACATCCTTTCTACGTCTATTACGACCATTCATTGAATATCCCCGATATATGGCTCACCATCGACCTCTTAAAACCGTTGGCTAATCTTAAGCCCAAATTATTGGCGTCTGGTCAGTTCGCAAGTATTGATCAATCGCACTTGTCTCAAACTCAGTAACTCTTCCTGCATTAAGTTCTAACCAACCTAGTCTAGCAATCATAGTACCATTATCTATGCAGTACATTCTTGGTGGAGCAAAAGATTCGGATTCTCGTTCTTTACACATCAAATCACACATTATCCTTAATCGATTATTACAAGCAACTCCTCCGCCAAGTAAAAGTTCAGTTTTACCAGTATGAGATAGTGCTCTTTCTGCTACCTCGACGCAAGCAGAGAAAACATGTTCTTGCAAACTCCAACACACTGCTTCCAAAGGCTTACCATTCTCAACTAATCTTAGAGCAGCAGTCAAAACTCCTGAAAATGCCAGATCCATTCCTCGTACAGCATAAGGCAATTCCAATCCTTCCATACTAGCCTCTGGGTTTTCTTCAAGCCATTTTGCAGCCAGTTTTTCAATTACTGGGCCACCAGGAAATGGTATGCCTTGTGCCCTAGCAAATTTATCAAGCATATTACCAATACCAATATCTAGTGTCTCACCTAATACTCGATATTTTCCATCTAATCGTGCTATCACTTGAGTATTCCCGCCTGAAACATATAACAGAACAGGGTCATCACAGCCACATTGTTGTCGCCCAATTTCAATATGTGCTACACAGTGGTTTACTCCAATTAAAGGAACATCAAATTTAGATGCTAATCCTCTGGCAATAGATGCGCCAATACGTAAACATGGGCCAAGGCCAGGTCCTTGTGAATATGCAATAGAAGATATGTCTCCAGTAGAAAGTGATTGGCTAGCCAATGCTGCCTCTAGTAGTCTTGCTGCAGCTTCTTTATGGTGGTCTGCAGCTTCTCTTGGATGAATTCCACCTTTTTCTGGCTTAATCGTCGATGTAGATGAAGGGAATGGTATGCCATTTTGATCTACTAAACCAAATGATAGAGTGTGTGCAGTAGACTCAATACCTAGTGTCCACATATTGCCTCACCCGTTTGTCCCATCAAGCCATTATTCTTGAACCCTCACCTATTCCCCTGTTATATGCGGACCGTTTTATTCAATTGCGGACCGATTGTCAGTTTTGACTCAGATGCACCTTTAGTTGGCCAAAATATGACTAATGAGGACTGGTTAATCGCTGATGGAAAAGCAATTATTGTTGAAGGCAATCAAATTGCAGAAATTGTAGATTCAAAGACAGCATTGGATGATTATTCATCACATGTAGATAATTCCGAGACTTCATTATTTGATGCCAACGGAAAGGCAATCATTCCAGGTTTGATAGACTCTCATACACACATTGTTTGGGGTGGAGATCGTTCCAGAGAAGTTAGATTGAGGTTACAAGGAAAATCATATTCAGATATTGCTGCAATGGGTGGGGGAATTAATTCTACTGTTTCAAAGACTAGAATGCTAACCCAAGAGCAGTTATTCCATACTGCTAAGCGCAGAGCATTAACTGCCCTATCTAATGGAACAACATTCATAGAGACAAAATCAGGTTATGGATTATCTACTGAAAGTGAATTGAAACTGCTTTCTGTAGCGAAATTACTAGACCAAGACGAACATACTCCCGGGATTGATTCAACTTGGCTGGGAGCTCACGCAATACCGGACTCCCATTCATTAGAGTCGTATACTGAAGAGATTATTTCTCAGCAATTGCCTGCAATTGCTAAATCAGGCCTTGCAAGGTCAGCAGATGTATTTTGTGAACCAGGTTGGTTTGGTATAGATGAGTCAAAGATGATTTTACAAGAGGCACGTAAACATGGACTTTCATTGAGAATGCATATTGATGAGTTTTGTGATGGCGGTGGTGGACAATTGGCTGCAGAATTAGAAGTTGACACAGCAGACCACGCACATTACACCAATGACGAAGCACGTGAAAGAATGAGAGAGGCTGGAGTTAATACTGGATTCTTACCAGGAACGCCATATTCTATGGGCGCGAATTGGCCAGATTTCAATGAAATGATTAATTTAGAATTGCCATGGACTATTGCGACTGATTACAACCCCAATAACCAAATTCTAAGTTTGCCTTTTATTGGCTCATGCTTAGTTCAGCGATGTAATGTTGATCCGTTGGCAGCTCTTGCATCATGTACAATTAATGCAGGATTTACTACGCCGCATAATTCTGGATTAAGGCACGGTATTATCGCTCCTGGTGCAGTAGCGAATCTAAATATCCTACAATCTAATCAATGGGAGTCTTGGTGCTTGACTCCTGGGCATACGCCTGTGGATTCAACTATTATGGAGGGTGCTTTAGTCAATAATGAATTATAATTATTTATTATTTGTAAAGCAATTAATTTAATTAATTTTATTTGCGAGATAAGGTGATTTTCATGCCAATACTAGAGACTGTAGTTTGTCAAACTGAAAAAGGTAAAGAGGCAAGATTTGAGAGAATGGTGAAATCAAGAGTTGAGCTTTCTAAGCGACAAGAAGGTTGTCTTACTTCCTGGTATGGAATTTCAAATTCTGATGAATTCCTCTTTCTTATTCAGGCAGCATATGACAGTATTGAAAAATTTCATGAAGTTAAGAAATTATTAGAAGATACTTTGGATACTAAAGATGGTGGTTTAGAATCATGTTTAATTGGTCCACCATTGGTAGGTTTGTTCGAGATCTCTAAAGATTCGCTTAATTTGCCAAAATAGTGTACTACATTGTGTCGTATAACACACATTATGCGTCATTGGCATAAATATGGTAGATTTACCTTTAACAAAAAATTAGCATATTGACGGCTCAGTATAGCGTTTGAGCCAAATAATTCAGTAACGAACACTCAAGAATTCTTTATTTTCTTGTAATACTCCCCCCATTAAAGCCCAAAACATGCAAAAATTAACAAAAACATATTCAACCAATAGAAGATTTGATATCAAAATTAATTTTCCAATAAATTGGTAGTTATGTCAGAAGTATCTGGTTATTGTCTCAAGTGCAAAAAATATGGTCCGATTAAAGGTGGTTCTCTGATTAAGATGTCCAATGGTAGAACAAGAATGTCAGGTACATGCTCAATGCCTGGATGCGGTGGAAAGATTTCGAAAATCGTAAGCTGAAATGAAAACCGATGCGGTTTAATATACGCGACTATTCGCTTTAGATGTAGGGCTCGTGGTCTAGGGGTTATGACGTCGCCTTGACATGGCGAAGATCGAGAGTTCAATTCTCTCCGAGCCCACCACTGATTTAAGATTATATGATGTTGAAAGGTGAAGTATTATTATTGGCTTCTGAAAAGCGAATAAAAAGAAATCATAATTCTTCTATTTTCATTTCCGAATCAATGTTAACCTTAACTGGAGTTTCCTCCTCATCTCCATCAAAAGAAAAGTCTGTAGAACCACCATCCCAAGTTACTACGTCTTCACTTTGTTCAAATTCTTCTTCAATGATTTTCTGGTTTGGTCCCATTGAATATGCCAGTGGGTCAATGATTACATCTTCCTTCGGCTTTTCTTCAGGTTTTGGAGCATCACGATCGACTAAGTGAGCAGTAGAATGGAAAGCACCACATCCTAAGCATCGAAATGATCCCTTTCTCTCTATGCAACCACAAACAGGACATTCTGCCATGTTGTTGAAAAGATTCAATTTATCTAATATCATTTCAATCTTCTAAGAACATATCATCTTGATATCCTGTAACTAGGTCACCAGTGCCGTCTTCTTCGATAGTAACTAATCCTTCTTCGTCATCAAATTCAATAATTGTGCCAAAAACTTCCTCATCTTCCAAAACGAGTCCTATATATGATCCAATGTCGATTTCATCCTCGTCCCCATCATCATATTCATCATCATATTCTTCGTCAACATCTTCAGTTTCATCACTGTCGGAGTCAGCATCATCTGACTTATTTTCCTTCTCATCCGAGGACTCAATAATATCTTTCACTTCTTCTTTTTCAGAATCATTTTCGCGCATTGCTTTGACCTTTGCACGCCATGCTGGGACCTTAATTAACTGGACAAATAAACCAGCAAAAAGACCAATTGTCCCAAGGATAATGAACATAATTCCATCCCAATAGAAACCGGCCGGCATTGAAATTTCGCTACCTTTACCAGCTAAAGGTGTTAGAGAATTTTTACACCCATCTATCTGTATTTTATCGTCGCATGGATATGCGTCTCCATTGACATATACTGTCCCATCAGAGGTTGTTGTTTGACCAAATTCAGTATCCAAGTAGACTGTTCCACCATTACCATCGACAAATGGTGCTAAAGTTCCATTGACTACCCACAATAGGATAAAGAAAACGAAACCGGTATGGATAAGTGGCCATACAACATCTTTCCACTTCTTTGAAATCATTCTCTTTTGCCACTTCGAGGGGAATTCTTTCGCTTTTGATAGAGATGTACTCTCATCAAAATCAGTTTCATCATGAGATTCCAATGTCTCAATAAATTCAATCATATCGATTGAATCATCACCATCAGAATCAAACATTTTCATCAATGAAGTAATAGCATCTTGATCAACTTCTTCATTGGAATGTTCGGATAAGGCTTCTGAAAGTTCATTTCGGTTTATCTTGCCATCACCATTGGAATCGAGTTTTCTAAAGAATGACCCTGCATTAATGTCTAAGGCATCCATATACTCGATCAACAATTCAGTTGGGGTTTGAGTAATATCGGATTTCATATCAATATCCATTGATTCGATGATATCAATTAATTCGAATGTATTGACTCTGTTATCAGAGTCTGTGTCAACAAGAGCGATGATTCCCAATATATCTGATGGAGACAAGTTCTCTCCTGCAATTTCCTCTATTCCTTTCTGTAATTCAGGGCCATTAATCAGTCCATCATCATCAAGGTCCATTGACTCAAACATAGAACGTATAGTCATGTCTTTTTCTTGGGCAGCGGTAACTAAAATTCTCAAATAATCTTCAGAAGAAGGTTCATCAACTTCATCATCTTCTATTCGCGCATCTTCAGAATCATCGTCTGATTCTTCCTCTTCTTCCGATTCGTCCTCGTTTGACGTGTCCTCAGAGGCCTCTTCAGCTTCCTCCTCATCGCCAGATTCATCATCTTCAGTCTCCTCTTCATCTTTAGATTCAACTTCTTCAACTACGACTTCTTCATCAATAGTTTCTTCCTCAGGTTTTGAATCATTAGATTCAGAAACATAATCTGATGCAGCCTTTTTCAATTCAGCTTCAGTCAAGTAGTCATTATTATTTTCATCATAGTCTGCGGCAAATGATAAGAATTTATCCTTATCACTAATCTCATGCTTTTTCATTACTCGATCAAGGACATTTTCTGAGTAATCTTTGGCTTTTCCAGATGGTTCATCTTGAACATCGTCAGATTCAGAAAGTTCTTCTCCATTGATTGCAGCAACTAATTCTTCAAGACTAATTACTCCATCACCATCAGTGTCAACCTCTAAAATCAATCTATCAATTTGTGATGGCGGTAAATCTGCTAAATTCATTTTTAATAGGCCATCTTTTAATTCATCGTCATTGATAGAACCATCTGAATCAGAATCAAATTTAGAAAACAACATTTTTGCATCTATTCCAGTATTATTGAACCAGTTTCGCAAAACATCTAAGACATCGTCTGCTACAAAATAAACACCACATTCAGGGCAACTTTTCGAATCTAATGGTACCAATGCCTGACAAGCACCACATTCACCAAGTGCTTCATCGGATACACCGGAAAAACGGACCCCACACTCTGGACAATCTTTTGAGTCAAGTGGAATTATCGCTCTACAGGAGCCGCATTCAGCCATTGGAATATTGTTTTCTTCAGTGTCGGACATAGTCACACCCAATTATCGGAATACTACCCATGATATAATGGTTGACGGGCATTTATGGCTCAAATGTATATATGATTGGTCTTATTCGTAAACAGGCGAGACAATGGAGTTAAGACCAAGTTGCGTTTATCTCTATGAGTTTTCAGATTATGCTAAGTTGTCCATGGATATTGAATTATTGATGGAAATTAATAGTGAATCTCAATTTACACTTTTTTCTAGGTTACCAACCAGGAGGTTGATTGAAAGGTTAGATTTATCAAAAATAGATCACTATTGGATAACTGAAAATGAAGGTAAACAGTCGATAAAACCTGATATTGAAAATATTTTCAACTTAATAATGAAAAATAATAATGATGGATTAAACGTGTATTTAGTGGATGGTTTGGAATATATTTTAAGCAGCAGTAATAACGATGATCTATTGTCAAAAATGTCACAATTTACAGATGATCTCAAGCCGTTAAATTCAGCACTGATATATTGCATTGATAGTTTAGCATTCGATAACAAATGGATAATAAAATTAAGACATCTTAGTCAAATTTTACAAATTAAGACTCCAGAAGTAGTAGATGTTTCAATTACAGAAGTTGAAGATGAAGAAGAGGCAGTAGAAGTAATACAACATGAACTTGGCATTGATGGAGGTCCACGTTTAGCATATTTAGCGAGATTACCGGAAATTGGATTTACTAATGAGATATTAGTGAAAAGAATTCTTCAATGGAGGAGAATGGGTTTAGATGTATCTAAAATAGAGCCTGCTATGTCATACTCTAGTAAAGAGGCTTATGAGCTCTATAAATTAGTGGAAGAAGATGTCAGACGGGCTACAGAATTAGAGAGATTTATTCATGCAAATCAAGAACATTTGAACACTTCTGAAATAGCTACAGACTTATTTAGAATTAGACAATTAACTGGCTTGGATGAATTGGAACAAAAATATTACACTTCATCTTGATAATTTGAAATTTTCAGCCTCAATTCTAGCCAGCCATGAACCATTTCTTAAGTTCAATGCGATTTCCTTCAATTCATCACTAGTGCTGCGATCAGCGTCTAATTCAGGGGAGATATTTCTCAACAATTTAATTAAAGATTTAACCATAGGTGAGGGCGAATGTTCAGCATGTTTCAATGCTTCGCCAGCAATCAATAATTCACATGCTAAAACTTCTGAAATTCTTAGACATGCTTGAAATAAATTCCAGCATGCTGTAGCACCCATACTTACATGATCTTCTTGGCCAGCAGAAGTGCTAGTTGAAAATGCAGTACGGGGGGATGAATGCCCGTGTAATTCTGCCAAAGCTGCACCTGCACTATATTGGACAATCATTAATCCTGATTCCAACCCACTATTAGTCGCCAAGAATGGTGGCAAATTACTCTTTTTTGGATCCAATAGTTGGTCCATCCGCCTTTCTGAAATAGAACCTAACTCAAATAATGACAAAGACATCCTATCTGCGCATAATGCTAAAATTTCACCATGAAAATTGCCTTGAGATACTATTTGATGGCTATTACCTTTCTTATCTGGGAAAACCAATGGGTTATCTGTGGTGCTATTCAATTCTATACTTATTGTTGATTGCATAGCCAATAATGCTTCATAGACTGCACCATGAACTTGAGGAGTGCATCTAAATGAGTAAGGATCTTGTACCTTGTCACAATTAGCATGAGATGATAAAATTTCAGAACTCTTCATAATTTCTCTTATACGTTGCGCGACTATTTTTTGACCAGGATGTGGTCTTGCTTCATGCACTCGGTCATCTGTAGGCGTAATACTTCCTTTGAAACCGTCTAAAGAAGCACAATATATTACATCAGCAATAGGTAATAGATTGTTAAGAATATCAAGTGATAAAATAGAATAACTTAACATTTGACTGGTGCCATTGATCAATGATAAACCATCTTTAGCCTGAAGTTCAATAGGTATGAGGCCGTTTTCAGTTAATACGTCACGTGTGACTAATAATTCACCTTCATCCGATACAATATTTCCCTCACCAATTAGTGTAAGTGCCATGTGGGATAAAGGCGCTAAATCGCCACTTGCTCCAAGACTACCAATTCTTGGAATATATGGTGTGATTTGTAAGTTAACGAAATCGATTAATTGTTGAACTACGTTTGGATGAACTCCTGAGAAACCTTTGGCAAATGAATTAATCCTAGATACCATCATTGCCCTAACAGACAATTTATCCATCATTTCTCCAAGTCCCGTAGCATGTGAGCGGATTAAATTATTCTGTAGTTGTTGTAATTTATCAGAATCAATTGTCGTGTTAACAAGGGAGCCAAAGCCTGTATTAATGCCATAGACAACATCATCGGATTGTAAAATATCCTCCACAACAGCCCTAGACATAACTATTCTACTCCAAGCATCTTCAGATACCTCTAACTTTGCATTACCTGAGGCTATAGCCATTACTTCAGCGGTAGACAATGTGTTACCATCTAGGAATACTGAGCGACTCATTTAATCACCCTATCAAGTCGTCAAAGATAGCATCATCGGTTATATTAGGTACTGTGACCTTTAACATTGGATTTATTTTCATAGCGTGATTAATTGCTTCTATTGCACCGTTGTTTCTTGCCCATGCTCTACGTGCAACTCCATTGTTTACATCCCAATGTAACATTGATTCAATTTTCTGTGCTGCCTCATCACTTCCATCTATTAACATACCAAAACCACCATTCATTACTTCGCCCCATCCGACTCCACCTCCATTATGGAGGCTAATCCATGTGGCGCCTCTAAAGGCGTCTCCAACAAAATTCTGAACAGCCATGTCTGCGGTGAACATAGAACCATCCTTGATATTAGCAGTTTCACGATATGGGCTATCTGTTCCAGAAACATCATGGTGATCTCTGCCGAGTACAATTGGTGCCGAAATTTCACCGCTAGCAATTGCTTGATTCATTGCTAAGGCAATTTTTCTTCTACCAATATCATTAGCATATAGGATTCTTGCCTGGCTTCCAACAACCAGTTTATTATGTCCAGCTTGCTCAATCCATCTAATATTATCATTCAGTTGTTGTCTAATTGAAGAAGAGGATTCTTCAAGAAGATTTTCTAATACTGATTTTGCAATTTCATCAGTTTTAGCCAAATCATCAGGATTGCCTGAAGTACAAACCCAACGATAAGGTCCAAAACCATAATCAAAACATATCGGCCCCATTATATCTTCAACATAACTTGGATATCTAAATCCGCCATCATCAGACATTACATCAGCACCAACTCTAGATGCTTCCAGCAAAAATGCATTACCATAGTCCCAAAAGAACATGCCTCTCTCCGATAAAATATCAATGGATTTAGCATGTCGCCTCAATGTCTCCTGAACTTCTCTAACAAATTTATCAGGCTCATTAGACATCATTTTAGTACATTCTTCATAGGTATAATCTGCAGGAAAATATCCACCTTGATACGGGTTATGTAGTGAGGTTTGATCACTTCCGAGATCGACATCGATATTTCTTTCAACGATTCTCTCCCATAACTCAACAATGTTTCCAATATAGCCAATTGATATTGCTTCTTTACGATTGGCGGCAGAAACCATAAGATCTATTGCTTCATCAATATCTCTTGAAACATTAGTTAACCAACCTTGCTCATATCTTTTAACCGCTGCATGTTCATTGATTTCTGCTACTATACAAGCAGCACCAGATATTACTGCAGCCTTTGCTTGCGCGCCAGACATCCCCCCAAGACCAGAAGTGACAAATGTAACTCCGGACAAATCTTTTCCAGGTGGAAGATTCAAATGCATTCTAGCTGCATTGAGTAATGTTATAGTTGTTCCATGAACAATTCCTTGTGGCCCGATGTACATATACGAGCCAGCAGTCATTTGCCCATATTGAGTGACACCAAGAGAGTTCATCTTTTCGTAATCTTCTCGTGAACTATAATTTGGAATAACCATGCCATTAGTTATGACTACTCTTGGAGCATTTTTACTTGAAGGAAATAATCCAAGTGGATGTCCAGAATACATTACCAATGTTTGTTCGTCACTCATTTCGCATAAATATTGCATTGCCAATCTATATTGAGCCCAATTTTGGAATACAGAACCATTTCCTCCATAAGTAATCAATTCATGAGGAAATTGAGCTACAGCAGGATCTAAATTATTCATAATCATCAGCATTATGGCGGATGCTTGTTGTGAATTAGCGGGGTATGCTTCGATAGGATATGCTTTCATTTCATATTCTGTAGGCCTAAATCTTTGCATGGTAATTCTGCCAAATGTTTCAAGTTCCTCAAGAAATTCGGCTGCTAAGGTTTTATGAAATTGTGCATCAAAATACCTTAGAGCATTTTTTAATGCTAATACTTTCTCTGAATTATCTAATACTTTCCTTCGAGCAGGAGCATGGTCAACAGAATTATCAGTTCCAGGATGTGGAGGGAGATTGTTAGGGATTCCTTCTAGTAAACAATTCCTAAGAACCATCCAATCGGCTTCCATGAGTTTACCCAAGGCGAGGGATTCTTTGAGACTATTGCTCAATATTTGCCTTAAGGTCAGGTCGCCAATAAGTGAATATTATTCCTGAGAATATCATTAAACAGGAGAATGATATGAAACCAGAACGTAAAGACAAGTCGTGATATTCTACTAAAAATCCAGCAACAGATGTTGAAATTGCAGCAGTACCACCTAATATCAGCATATCCATAGAAAAGACTCTACCTCTAACTTCATCTTCAACCCACATTTGTGTAAGTACTGTTGACAAAACCCAATTACCACCACTTGCTGCATGGGCTAGAATGATTAAAGCTACAGTAAATGGCAAATAATAATCTAAGGAAATTCCGACAATGAAGTAAAATAATCCAGAAATTGAAACTAATATGCCAATAAGTGATGGCCATTTGGATTTATCTTTGAACAGCGCCCTAGCAATTAATGGCCCTATTCCAGTACCAACTCCTCTTGCAAAGAAGAACAAGCCAAATCCAAAAGCAGCACCATAACCAGTTAAATCTGCTCCAGCAAGAACTAAGAAAACTCCTGCTAACCCTGCTCCAGCTAGATTCCATGATGATTTAGCAAATACAATTCTTAGCAATTTTTTATCTTGATATATTCTTGTCCATCCAATCTTAATATTCTTGAATGCAGTACTCAATAATGGCCCTTTGATCGATTTGTCAAATTTTTGTTCAAATGTTAGAGGAATCAATAGCAGAGAAGAAAGTAAAAAGGTGTATGAATCAATTATGAAGGCCATATCAGTACCCCATACACTAACAGTAATTCCACCTAACATAGCACCAATGCATAGTGCCGTAGACCAAGAAGCACTATCTATTGCATTAGCAGTGATAAGGTCTGCTTCATCTACAATATTTGGCAATGCAGCACGTTCAGCAGTAACATAAACGCCGTGAAGTAACATCATAAAACCTGACAAAGTAATAAGCCACCACATGTCTTCTTTACCATCAACAAATAGGAATGAAAGTGCAACGAATATTTGAACAATATTAGACCATAGCATCAATTTTTTCCGACTAATTCTATCTGCTAATAAGCCATTAATAGGTTGAGAAATAGCAAAAAGTGCCATTCTAACAGAAAATAGTATTCCAAGTAAAAATTCTGAACCTGAATATTCTAAAATTAAGAAAAACAGTGCTATGGTATTGAACCATTCCCCAAGCAATGAAATTACAGAAGCTGCCCATAATCTACGGAATTTGGAATTGGATAGAAAGAATTCAATATAGCCCTTAGTCAATATCACTCCTCCTCATGCACGGGATTTTGTCCACTGATGGTACAAATAATCCACTTTGAGGTAGGAGTATTTGATATATCTGCAGTAGATTCCAAAGGCACTAATTCGTTGGCCTCTGGGAAATATGCTGCAATATTCCTTTTTGGTATTTTGTATGGAATAACTATCCACTGCTTTGATATTCTTACATTGCCATTGAAATGACTTGTTATATCGACATAATCTCTAGTTTTAATTTGTAAATCGAGCATATCATCAGGATTCATCAAAATGACTCTCCTGTTACCTTTAATACCTCTATATCTGTCATCAAGGCCATAAATTGTAGTATTGTATTGATCATGAGAACGCATAGTCATCAT
>CETU01010554.1_pt1 | contig 13380 bp, 8 predicted proteins | sample 356531 | NCBI WGS metagenome assembly CETU01 (sample SAMEA2623488, study PRJEB7988) | marine metagenome | isolation source: saline water (ENVO:00002010), including
CTTGCTAATCCTGGGCCTATCGATGAAGCAGTCGAACTCGTAAAGCATGCGAAAAGTGTTCTATTCTTGGGAAGAGGATTATCTGCACCAGTAGCTAGTGAAGGCGCTCTAAAGTTAATGGAAATTGCATATATTCCTTGTCTAGCATACCCCGCAGGTGAAATGAAGCATGGCCCAATTGCTCTTCTCGAAGAAGGAAGTCCTGTTGTCGTAATTCTTCCAAATGATAAGCATAGAGAGAAGACCATTGCTTCGATGCATGAGTGCCGTGCTCGTGGTGCCAAAATCATCTTGATTCATGAAGAAGGAGATGAGGAGGCTTCTGAAGAAGCGGACGTATCGATACCTGTTCCGTCATGCAATTATCTTCTGACCCCACTATTGACAGTAGTTCCAACCCAGTTAATCGCATATAGAACTGCATTAGCCTTGGGTTGTGACGTGGACAGACCACGTAATCTGGCTAAGTCGGTAACAGTTGAATAATCAACTTATTGTGAATCTTTGGTCCTCAGTACTCCAAAGAATAGGAGAGTATCCTAGTCTATGGTGTGTGTGACGCATCTTGATTACGCCGAGTTTTCTAGTTATATCGTCACCAGTGCGTTCCATTGTAAGGTGCATAACTCCGTCTGAAAGATAATCCTCAACCCCATATTCACCGAATTGCTTGTGGTCTTCACCAGTCATTTCACAGATAAAGAATGAAGTCAATTCTAAGCGTCGGCATGCTTCGAATAATCTGAAAATTTCATCACGTGGGTTTTCCATCTTTGTTAGAGTGAAGAAGGCTCCCAATGAGTCGAAAACTAGCAACTCGAATCCAATCGATTGTCGGTATGATGTTAATTGCTTGATCAATTGCCCCATCCAATCGATTCTGTTACTCATTCCTTGCTCATCTAATTGAACGCGCAAATCGGAGAGGTCGATAATTGCGATTCTGTTGCGAACTCTTGGGTCGTCGACATTCATTCCCATGTTCGACATGTGTGAGCGAAGAGAATCCTTTCCTTGCTCCAAAGTAACATAGATACCACTGGTTTCACCGTACAGTACAGCGTTATACAATAGAGAAAAGGTAACTGAAGATTTCATTGCACCTGACTGGCCAGCCACAATACAAATGTGTCCTTGAGGTATTCCACCCTGCATGTTTTCGTCTAATCCTGCGATGTGTGTTGGAATCCTTTCGATGTCACTCACGTCGTCTCACCGTTCGGGTGTAATAGCGATGCTCTCTTCAAGGTGACCCCCAAACCGACTGTTATGGGAATATGGTTAGCAAGCGCTTCTGAGCGTCGCGCACAGATTCTCGATGATAGGTTTGGACCGATTCATATCGAAGCATTTTCTGACGTGGATGAGACTCCACCATCCGGAACTGTGCCATCACAAGTTCTTGCGATTTGTCGAAGGAAAAGCGAGGCTGTGCCTTCAGACCATGGCTTCCAGGCTGTAGTTGTTGCAGATACTATGCTAGAAGACCCAGACGACCCAAATGTCGCAATTGGCAAGGCTGAAGATGAGTTATCAGCAGCCTCGATGATTAAGCGCTTGTCAGGTAGACGCCACCAAGTTTGGTCTGCTACTGGCATTCAGATTTGTGGAGATTGGACATTCTTTGTTGAAAGTGCAGTTGTAGAGATTGATGAGCTGACTATTGATGAGATTGCACATTTGATAGAGAGCGGTTCTTGGGTTGGAAAGGCTGGGTCTTACGATTTAGCAGGTGAGATGGGCAATCATGCCCGTTTGGTTGATGGTGATGAATTAGCAGTGCTAGGTTTTGCACCAAGTGCACTACGATTGCTTGATTAGTTTTCTTCACTGTATCCAGAACCCTGTTCTTGGAAGGCTATCTAAAATTATGAATCCAAATTACATCAATAATGGGATTAGACCTAAATCATTCTTCGAGACATCCATAGATACATCGCTACCTGGGAGAAGCAATAATTTGTCAGATTCATCCAATGCGAAGATGTCGATATTCATTTCATCGCCAATTTGTTTTAGAGATCTTCTGCAAGCATTAGTTTGAGTATCCATGTGAATTAAACCGTTTAGGTCAACGATGATTGTGTCGCCTCTCATCACTCTATCTTGTATTTGTCGAAGCGGTAGGCGATGCATTTTGTCTGGAACAACGTATCTAAGTGCCCTGTCTGGGAAATCAGTAGGCTTTGAAGAATAATTTGACAGGTCGTGGAATGCTTCACCATCAGGTGTAAGTGCCCCAGTCCATCCTTGAGGAACTGATGATGAGCGTCTTACAGGAGGCGGAATATCATAGGTGATATTCACCTGTTCATTTGTGGAATCAACTTTTGCAGGAGCCTCTTCTGCAACTACAGGGTCATCTGGACTAACTAAAGTTAGTTGTTGACCGGGAGGTTCTTCTGCTTTCAGTTTCTTTTTCTTACTTCGCTTTACGCTTTCAGGCGTGGGCGCTTCCGGGTCCGGAAATCCAAAAAATTGCCAAAGTGTTCCCATCTTTTCTCACTGCTCATAGGTCTAAGTCGTCTAGTAGATCGGCTAAGGCCTGCGATGCAGGGGACGGTGCTGGTTCTTGAACCATCGTCTTATCGAGTAGTGAAGGAGCAGGTTCTGTAGAGATTTGTGCTGGCTCCGGATTGTATACAGGAGCAGGTTGCTGAACTTGGTATTCTGGCTGTGCAGGTTGAGCGTAAGTCTCAACCGGAGCAGGCGGAAGAGTTGCAAGGTATTGTTCACCATAATACGCCCATTGCTCCATAGTCCAACCTTCGGGTAGGCCGGTTGCAGGAATAGGTGGTCCGCTATTGACAGGTTCTGGAGCTGCTGCTACAGGTTCAGGAGGTGCTGCTACTGTAGCTGGGCTTTCTCCCCATCCGTAATCTGGTGTTTGCTTAGTTTCGTAAGGAACGGTATCCGATTCTCTTCCTCTGAGCAATAATACTGCTACTAGAACGATTATCACAATTCCTAGTACGCCACCAATCGCTGTGGAAGTAGTCATGCCAAACAAGCCTTCAGCAGGCTTTTCTTTGACCTCTACCAATACTGATGCTGTACTTGATTTTCCGTCGTCATCGCTTACAGTCAAATTGACAAAGAATTTCCCTGGCTTGTCGAATTTAATTGTGAAGTTTTCACCAAAACCATCCTGTGTTGCACCTTCAGTATTCGGGTCGTCCCAAATGAATTGTAGGTTACTTCTATCGGTTGGAGAATCGGTAGACTCTTCACCGCTGAAAGTGATTGATTCGCCTTCAGTGATTACAAAGCCACCTTCCGGCACAAAGATACTTGCTGCTGGAGGGCGATTAACAATAGTCACATCAATCGAAAACGAATCGGTTGCATTATCGTCATCCCATACATTAGCAGTGATAGTTCGCAATCCCGGAGTTGTCCAAGAATATACCAAATCTGGTCCTTGTACGTCACAGTCATCGGTTGGAATACCATTCTCATCAGAATCGAGTGAGACGATTAAATCCCAGCAATACATCAATTCATCTTGGTCTGCTAAATCGGTTGCATAAGCACTCAAGTTGATGACTTCATCTTCAAACAGTGCTTGCTGTGCAGGTAGAGTATCTAGTACTGGATCGATATTGTTCACTCTAACATACCCAAGTACATCCATACTGGTCACACCATCATCGTCAATAGCGAATGCACGCACAGTGTGAATCCCAGAGGTTCCCCACGATGCAGAAATTGCTGAATTAGGTCCAGAGGTTGTTACGGTCCAATTCTGGTCCATATCATCTGGATACCAAGTAATTAGCAATCCTTCTCTGTCCGACAATGTGTCGTTGCCATCGATTTCGAGAGTCGCCATTACATCTTCGTCGATGTCCCAAGTACCATCCTCGCCAGCAAGATATGGGATTCCATCGATTGAGAATCGCATTTCACCGATTGTTGGTGCGACATTCATCACCTCATAGGTGATGGTGTCTGTAGTAGTTGCATTGTCATCATCTGTGACAACTACATCGATTGTGAATGTTCCTTCTTCTTCAGGAGAGAAGGTACAGTAAGGGCCGTACAATCCTTCTTGACAAGCACTTTCCGGCCATGAAATCGTGACATACTGTCCTTCTGGAGATATTGTATCAATATCGCCACTATCTGTTGCATTGAAGGTAATCGGTTGTCCAGCATAAACAGCAGGTGTAGTAGTTGTAAGGTTCACATATGGGTCACGGTTTAGCACTGTGGCGTTCATTACCATGTGAATCTCATCAAGTTCATCATCCACCAGAACCAGCTTGACTTCCCAATCACCATCATCTACCCATGACCAGTTGGCCATACATGATGTAGAGTCAATATACTCAGTACGAATTCCATCTTGAATCTCAAAGTAACACTCGACAGGCCCTCCATCTACGTCATAAGATGCTGATGCGTCTATGGTTACATTCTCAAACGTGTATACATTGTCTGCAAGTGTCATCAGTGCGACAGGCATTCTGCCGATGAAGATATCAAGTGAAGCGAAATTATTGGTTCTATTTGCATCTGCAGTGACGATCTCGTCAGGGTCGACTACAAACGAAAGAGTTTGAATGCCGATTGCTGCACCGTTAGGGACGGTCCAATTAACGTCAACTCTACCTTCAGAATATGGCGCCAATGCGGGTAAATTCCCTCGTATGGTAGCACCGTCAGGTGTTGTAATCTCCATCTCAGTGGCTGGAGAAGTTAGGACCCCTCTGTTTTGTGCAGGGACTGAGAAGTGTATGCTATCTCCAGGTAGTGCATTATATCCACTGGCTTGATTGAGAACTGTTGAATCGTTTCCTCTAGTTCTTGTTACAATCATTGATTCTGGTTGTGCGATTAAATCTACTCCAACTACGGATAGGTCCATCACTATCGTGGCAGCACCAACGATTTTACTTACAGGGTCCCAAATGATTACACCATTACTAGTCCAATCATCGGACGCAGGAGATGAATCTTGGAAGTATCCTACATCGAGATCTGGAGTAACTTCTCCATTACTATCCGTTGTTAAACTCATTATCGTGCCGTCAGATTCGTATCTTAATTGTAAATTCGTTCCTACTTCGTCATTGCCATTAACAGTCATGTGGCCTAAAATTTCCTCAGTCGCATTTGGTAAAATCGCAACAAATTCTGGCGTGACTTCGATATTGGTGTTTCTAATTCCTGGGGATGAAGCAATGTCCACTCCGCCAGAATCAGTCGGTGTGTATGTTTTCAATTTCCAATCGATTTGGAATCCTGCAGGGTTGACAATTCTGTACCAAGCGTAAGACCTCACTGCTGGACAGTACCAATCGAAACCACCTGCTGAACCGGTGTTGTTCCAGTTGTTTACTTTGTAGGAATCAGAGCAGCCAGTGTAATCTATACCTGATCCATCTTCACTTGGCTCACCATCTGCTGTGACCTGATAGGTTGTATTATCCTCTACATATGGAGTGTCAAATGAGGTAGGGTCGAAGTAATCAGAGGAACCAGTTACATTTGTTCCAGATTCATAAGTGCTAGTCCACTGGTCTCCAGTTCTTAGCGGAAAATCATACTTCTCTCGTGGAGGTTCGTATGCGGTAGTAAATGTGATATCTGCCAGATTTTGACTAAGGAAACCGATATTGAATGGAGCAAAATTCACTCCGAGGAAGAAAGCGGACTCCCATACAGATAGGTCACTTGCTCGTAAAATGTCAGTTCCTTCATAATCGATATCTAGTCTTCCAGATACACCTTCTAAGGTTGCTCCACTGTTTCCTGAAGTAAACTCGCCATCAATGTCTAGTTCGTAAACTAGGGTTTGAGTTCCTTGGATTGTTTCAAATCTGATATCTACAACTTCCATAGTTGTATCACCTGTTAGGGTGTTTAAGGATGCAGAAACGTTAGCTTGCTGGATTAGTTGGGCAACATCGAATTGGGTCTCATACACCCATTTGTCACCGATTCGCCACGTAGGAACATCGTGTACGCCATTGCTCTCTTCACTGAATTTGATGGATTCAGGAGCATCTAATTCTTCTAAAATCGAGAGAGGCCCATACGCCGTCATTAGTATGATGATAAAGATGGGAATTGCTCTTCGCATGCACATACGAAGACATCATCACATTTCATTCTGTCCTTCATCGGTTTGCTGCTTTTCCAAGTACTGATGTCCGTAATGTTGCCATTGTTCCATACTCCATCCCTCAGGTAGACCTTCATCCGGAATAGGAGGGGCTTCAGAGGCACTGTCTGTTTGTGTTTGCTCAGAGTCTAGGGAACCGAAAACATCCATTGATGGCGCTTCAAGTGGTGCTTCAATCGTTGGAACATCATCATCATCCCAAACAGATTGCTTCTTTTTCTGACCTCGCTTCAATAAGAGGGCAATTCCGGCAATAACGAGTGAAATTAACGTCAATTGAATGAACGGGTTTGCTTCTTCACCGGTCATCGATTGCACAACTTCTTCGAAAGCTGTCATATCAGGAGAATCAACTTCCACCACCATAGTCTTACTACTAGGATTCATAATTTCCTCGTCCCAAGCGATTGCCTTAATTTTGAATTTTCCAGCGCGTGGGAATTTGTATTCAACGGTAGAACCTACCAAGTCGGCATCGTTGTCCTTGATTCCGTCGCCATCGCTATCGGTTGAACAATCCACATCCCAAACAACCGTTAGATATTCACGATCGATTAGTGAATCCCTTGTGGGGGATGCGTCCAACGTAATGGTCTCTCCAGCAATGGCTTTGCTGGGAACATTTGCAAGAACAATTGGAGGTAGATTAAGAACGGTTATTGAGGCAGAAGAAGAGTTTCTAGCTCCATTATCATCAGTTGCATGGAATACAATATTGTACACTCCTGCGTTTTGCCAAGACCAAGTCAAATCTGTTCCTTCAACATCACAGTCATCATCAGCAGAACCGATTCCATCGGTGTCTGCTCCTGGGTCAACATCCCAGCAAACGATTAGTCCGTCCATGTCTGAAGAGGTATCCCATGCGACACCAGATAGGCTGACAGACTGTCCTTCAGCAACAGCCATGACCTCGGGTAATTCCTCGATTTGCGGCTCTAAGTTTTGAACATCGACCCAGCGCTCAACCCAGCCACTGTCGTATCCTTCTGAATCGATTGCTTTGACTAAAATAGTCTGCATCCCTGCATTTGTCCATACGGCAGGAACCCTTGATTCTCTACCATCAGTGCTAACGCCGAATGACCATTCATAACTTAGTCCAGATAAATCATCGATTGAATCTTCAGCCCTAGCGGATAGTTCGACAACTTGATCTTCTTGAATGTGCCAAGTCATCTGTCCAGTTGCTTCGATTAAGTTGTCATTTTCATCCCACATTGCAACCGCGACATCATGCGGAGCAATGTTGGTGAATTCTATGTCTATGGTTGCATAGGTTTGGTTGCCGTCATCATCTGTACCAACTGCAGTGAATGTGTGTAACCCTTCTTCCCATGCTGTAGTTGTACATACTCGGGTATAGTATCCTTCATCGCACTGAGCGTTTGGCCAGTGTATGTCTACCAATCCTGGCCATGGGTCTTCTGAGTCCGAATCGTTAGCGAATACATACAGCGTTACAGGGTGTTCAACCTTGACTTGACTTCTTTGAGAAATAATTGAAACACTAGGTGCGCGATTACGGATTTCTACTTCGAGTAGTTCGGTTATTGAATCACTTTCTTCGTCTGTGACAGTGACATAGACTGAGTAAATACCATCATCAATCCAAGTCCAATTGATAGAGCATCCATTACGCATTATTTGTTGGTTGGCTGTAGAGCGAGTACCATCATCGAATTCAATATCGAACATACACCATACCTCTCCACCATCTTCGTCGAATGAAGAGGAGGCGTCAACCAGAATTTTTTCATTGGTCCATGCTGTCAGATTTTGACCAACAAATGTCGGAGCGCTGCCAATGAAAATCGGAAGAACTCCGACATCATTTGCTGAATCAGCATCGTTCGGATTGGATAGTTGACGGTCTACTTCCCACTGTATCGTTTTGTTGTCGATACTAGAATTTACGTCAACCAACCACTCGATTTCGAATATGTATTGCTCGTAAAGTGCTAGAGCAGGCAATGGCTCAGAAATTTCAAATCCATCAGGATAAGTGATATGCGTGGTAGTTGGATTACTGGTGGTAATCCCACGGTTGTAAACCGGTAGCTGGATAGTTAGATGGTCGCCGGGTAGGACATTGAATCCAGAAATTGTGTTCAGGGTAGTCAATTCACCGCTTCTGTTTCGTAAAATACTAGATCTTTCGTATGCGGCTACAAGATCAAGCCCAACGATGTTTTCATCCAGTGTAATAGTCGCAACCCCATACATTCCTCCACTAGATGCTACGATTCCATGGCTGGACCAATCGACTGTAGTCGCCGAAGTATCCGTGGCTTCTCCAACTTGTACGATTGCCCAAGCGCTTCCATTTGCAGAAGTTACTGCTGTAGTTGAGAATCCTTCAGCCTCATGCCTAATTTCTACGGTTTGACCTGGTTGTGGAGTTCCTGATGAATCGGTAACATTAGCCCAAACTTCCACAGGGGTATTCAATGCAGTTATCGGGGTAGATAATTCTACATCTAGATTCATATTTCGATAACCAGGGTTGGTGTTTGCAACAACTCCTGTAGAGGCAATAGGCATGTACTGTTTCAATCTGAAATCAATGACTAGGCCAATGTCCTCCTCGGCATGTGACCAAGCGTAATTCCTTACTTCAGGGCAGAACCATTCGTATGATGTTTCAGTACCATTGTCGTCATATGATTTCAGCTCATATGAAGCATTGCATCCACCATATCCAATTTGTTCGCCAAGACTGTTGATAGGTTTACCAACATCTGTAATCTCCCAATTTGTGTGATTTGCGCCACTTGTTGGTTGTGGGAACGGCGTAATGTAGTCTGAAGAACCCGACCACGCGGTAGATGAAACATAGGATGTATTCCATGTCTCACCAATTCGTAGAGGGAAGTCGTAATTCTCACTCATCGGGTCATAAGTAGTGGTGATTGTGATATCTGCGATTTGTTGTGTTAATGATGAAATTCCGTATGGTACGTATCTGACATTGAGCGATAAATCTGTAGAGAGTTTGGCCAGGTCGGAGACTCTGCGAACTTCATCGACCTGATATTGAATGAATAGGTTTCCAGTATAACTTTCGAGAGTAACCCCTCCTTTGTCGAAATCTGCTTTCGATGAGGTCTCGTAAACCAGAGTTGGTATACCGTCAATATCCACTTCCGACACCGCATCAACAGTTGTTGTTGCATCACCATTAATCGTACCGACTGCTGCATTAACTCCAGCACTCTGAACTAGAACAGTGGGGTCGAAAGCGCCAGCATAAACCCACTTGTCACCCACTCTCCATGTGACAGTATCACTGACGCCAGGATCTTCGCTGCCAAGACCTCCCGCTTCTACTTGCGGAACCACAACTAATGTGGAAAGAAGGAGGATGACGGCCATCCCTACCTCTCGGCGCATGAATGCTTATGGAAACGGGGAATAGATATAGATGCGGGCGGCAAGTAAACTTGAGAAAATCGATATTTTGTAGTTAAATGTAATACATCATGCCATTTTGTATTTTCAGGCATAGACTCATGTCTAATGCCCAACTCGCCGAAACATGCGCTGGTTTGCATACAATGGCGATGCCGATGGCATCTGCTCAATGGTGCAGTGGGGATTGGTGTATGGAGTTGATGGAAAACGCATTACTGGTGTCAAACGCGACATCGAATTGCTCGATCGAGTTCTTCCAAGTTCGGGTGATGAAGTTGTGGTAATGGACATTTCATTGGCCCGGAATCATTCTATGGCGCAGGATTTGGCTCGGAAAGGAATCTCAGTGACTTGGTTTGACCACCATCTTGCAGGAGATGAGATTGAAGGAATCAATTCTTACATCGACACCTCCGACAATGTTTGCACTGCAAGAATTGTTGAACAACACATTGGCCAAGATTCAAATTGGGCTCAAGTAGCATTGCACGGCGATGGTTTGTCCAAACATTCCTCTCATCCTGAATACAGGGAATTAGGCGAGTTGCTAAATTACAATGGATATGGTGCTGATTTGACAGATCTGCATTTCCATCCAGACGATTTAATGATGCTATGTCTTGATTCAAAAACCCCTGAACAATTCATGCTCTCATCAGCATTTGCAAAACTCAAAGATGGATTTGAGACAGATATTTCGAACGCTGATATGATAGAAGAAAACGATGGTTTCTACTTACTTCCTAACGAGGCTTGGGCCCGCAGAGTTGTTGGAGTTATGGCACACAGAATCAATGAGAAAGGTTCTGGACCACACGTAATAGCGATTGACAAGGGAGATACATTCCAAATTTCAATGAGAGGCGAGAGCGGTATTGGCGAGTTATGTGCAATGTTCGGTGGAGGAGGCCGAGCAACGGCTGGCGGCATCGATAATCTGCCGAAGGCAGAGATAACAGCCTTGATGAATGAAGTCAACTCCCGAAGGTCTGCTTGAGGTGCTTGAATGCAAGACAGAATGACCCATCTTCAGAGATTGGAAGCCGAGGCTATCCATATCATGAGAGAGGTTGTTGCTGAAGCCGAAAACCCAGTCATGCTGTATTCGATCGGAAAGGATTCTTCAGTTATGCTACATATTGCAATGAAGGCATTTTATCCAGCAAAACCACCATTCCCGATAATGCATATCGACACCATGTGGAAGTTTTCTGAGATGATCGAGTTCCGCAATAAAATGGCTGAGGACCTTGGTTTGGAATTGATTGTCCATATCAATCCAGAAGGAGAACAGATGAAGATGAATCCATTTGTTCATGGTTCTGCAAAGCATACAGATGTGATGAAGACTCAAGGATTGAAACAAGCCCTTGACAAGCACGGATTCGATGTTGCATTCGGTGGAGCGCGCAGGGATGAAGAAAAATCACGAGCTAAGGAAAGGATATTCTCATTCAGAAATGAGAACCACCATTGGGACCCAAAGAGACAACGTCCTGAACTATGGAATGTTTACAATGCTCGCAAAAATCCAGGAGAAACCATCCGAGTGTTCCCACTTTCCAATTGGACAGAACTAGATATCTGGCAGTATATCCATCTAGAAAAAATCCCAATTGTACCGTTGTACTTGGCAAAGCCTAGACCTGTAGTTGAGAGAGATGGTGTACTGATTTTGGTAGATGATGACCGCCTACCAATGGAAGAAGGCGAAGAACCGATGATGAAAACCGTCCGATTCCGAACACTTGGTTGCTACCCGCTAACCGGTGCGGTTGAGTCAGATGCAGATACTTTGCCTGATGTTATTCAAGAGATGTTGTTGACAACGACTTCCGAGAGAGAGGGCAGAGTAATCGATTTCGATAGTTCAGCCTCGATGGAGAAGAAAAAGCAAGAGGGGTATTTCTGATGGTCCATGTAAGCGACCTAATCTCTGAGGACATTGAGTCCTACCTTGCTGCACACGAGCAAAAGGAGTTGCTGAGGTTCATTACTTGCGGTTCAGTTGATGATGGTAAATCTACACTGATTGGAAGAATGCTATACGAATCTCATATGCTATTCGATGACCACCTAGCTGCATTAGAAGCAGATTCAAAGAAGGTTGGAACTCAAGAGGGTGAGATAGATTTCGCTTTACTTGTAGACGGCCTTGCTGCTGAAAGAGAGCAAGGAATTACAATCGATGTTGCTTACAGATTCTTTTCTACCGACAAGAGAAAGTACATTGTTGCCGATACTCCTGGTCATGAAGAATATACTCGGAATATGGCTACTGGAGCATCTACTGCAGATGTTGCAATCATTCTAGTAGATGCTAGCCAAGGCGTTTTGACTCAAACTAGAAGACATTCTTTCATCGTGTCGATGGTAGGAGTTAAGCGAATTATTCTTGCAGTAAACAAGTTGGATTTAGTCGATTATTCTGAGGAAGTATTCAACCAGATTAAGTCTGATTATCATGAATTTGCGAGAGAGGCCCTAACCCTTGAGGAGATTACTGCAATTCCAATTTCTGCTCTCAAAGGAGACAATATTGTCGGTCCAAGCGAGAACACACCATGGTATGACGGTCAGTCTGTTATGGAATACTTGGAGGCTGTAGAAGTTGCTGCAAGTTCCCAATCACGTTCATTCAGAATGCCAGTTCAATGGGTAAATCGTCCTAACAGAGAATTCAGAGGATTCACTGGTCTAATCGGTAGCGGCTGCATTTCAACCGGTGAAAAAATCAGAGTATTACCTAGCGGAACAGAATCGACTGTTGCTAGAATTGTGACCTATGATGGTGACTTAGAATTGGCGGGTGCAGGTCGCTCAGTTACACTCACCTTAACAGATGAAATTGATATCTCACGTGGCGATATAATCGCTTCAGCAGATTCGCCTTGTAGTAGTGCTGACCAATTCCAAGCCCGCATACTTTGGATGGATGATGATGCAATGATGCCTGGTAGAGAGTACCTTTTCAAATCGAATTCACAGACTTCATCGATGACCCTTGGTCGTCTAAAGCATAGAATCGATGTCAATACTTTGGAAGAACTACCCGCCAAAGTTCTAGATATGAATGAAATTGGTGTTTGCAATATATCGTTGTCATCTCGTATTGCGTTCGATCCTTACGATGAAGACCCTGTAATGGGTGGTTTCGTAATTGTCGACCGTATGACAAACAATACCGTGGGGATGGGATTGATTGACTTCGCTCTTCGCAGAGCTGATAACATCCATTGGCAATCGATGGATGTCACTAAGCAAAGCAGATCAGAACAGAAGAGTCAGCGCCCTAGGTTAATCTGGTTCACAGGCCTTTCAGGTTCTGGAAAATCGTCTATTGCCAACATCTTAGAAAAGAAGTTGCAAGCGATGGGACGCCATACCATCACTCTAGATGGAGATAATATTCGACACGGATTGAACCGTGACCTTGGATTCACTCAAGCGGACCGTGTTGAGAATATTCGCAGGGTTGGCGAGACATCCAAACTGATGGTTGAAGCAGGACTGATTTGTATTAGTTCATTCATCTCTCCTTTCGCATCTGAAAGAGGAATGGTTCGCAATTTGATGAGTGAAGGAGAATTCATCGAAGTCTTTGTCGACACACCACTTGAAGTGTGCGAGGAAAGGGATGTCAAAGGACTGTACGCCAAGGCGAGAGCAGGAGAGTTACCTAATTTCACAGGAATCTCTAGTCCGTATGAATCTCCACAAAACCCCGAAATCAGAATCGATACAACTCAAACAACAGCCGAGGATGCTGCTGAGCAAATCATCGATTACTTGAGTCGCTCTTGAATTCTCTTTGCGACTTCATCCCATTGAAGAGA